>Ga0207702_10000057_pt1 | contig 131118 bp, 144 predicted proteins | sample KBSCornC62_FD_184302 | JGI IMG/M metagenome (GOLD analysis project Ga0207702, IMG submission 184302) | Corn rhizosphere microbial communities from Kellogg Biological Station, Michigan, USA - KBS Corn C6-2 (SPAdes) (version 2) | ecosystem: Host-associated > Plants > Roots > Rhizosphere > Soil ...
TGCTCCTGAATGACCCGACAACTCTATTTACCGGCAGCGGTATGCAGCCGATGATTCCGTACTTGCTTGGGCAAGCGCACCCAGATGGTCAGCGAATAGCCGATAGCCAAATGTGTCTTCGCGCACAGGATATTGATGATATTGGCGACAACCGTCATACGACATTCTTTGAGATGCTCGGTAACTGGAGCATGGGCGACTACTTTAAAGAGCAACAAATCGAATGGATGTTTGAATTCCTTTCGGATGTGGTCGAGCTTGATATGAGCAAAATCTATGTTACATGCTATGCGGGCAACGAACGCCTTGGTATTGCAAAAGACACTGAAGCGGCTGATGTGTGGGCCAAGTTGTTTGCAGCCAAGGGCTTATCGAATGGCCAGGCCGATATCGGCTCTGAAGAGGCTGGCTACGCACGTGGCATTAATGAAGGTGAGCGAATTTTCTATTACGACGGTAGCAAAAACTGGTGGAGTCGTAACGGTAACGAAGATAACACTCCAATCGGCGACCCATGTGGTCCTGACAGTGAAATGTTTTACGAGTTCGATATCCCGCATAACCCAGAGTTTGGTGAATTCTGCCACCCGAACTGTGACTGTGGGCGCTTCATGGAAATCGGTAACAACGTCTTTATGGCATACAAAAAAGTTGGTGATGGCCAGTTTGAAGAACTCGAGAACAAAAACGTCGACCATGGTTCTGGCCTTGAACGCATTGCTGCGGCTAAACTCAATAACCCTGATGTATTTAAGATCAGTTTGATGCTTCCAATTGTTGAGCATCTTGAAAAGCTGAGCGGTAAAAAATATGAGTCACACACAGAAAGCATGCGTGTGATTGCTGATCATCTTCGCGCAGCAACATTCCTTGCAGTTGATGGCTGTACGCCGAGTAATAAAGAGCAAGGCTATGTAATGCGACGTTTGCTGCGTCGTGCGATTCGCTTTAGTTTTGAGCTTGGCATCGAGCAGAATTTCTTACAAGAGATTGTTCCAGTGATTGCCGATCTTTATGTTAACGATTTTCCAGAGGTAAAAGAACATCGTGACGCGGTGATCGCCGTACTTGTAAAAGAGGAAAAGGCATTTCGTCAGACACTCCGCAAAGGCTTGAAGGAACTCGAGAAGCTTAAAGGTCAGACAATTTCAGGTGAACAACTCTTCACTTTGTACGACACCTACGGGTTCCCAGTGGAGCTTTCTACAGAAGAAGCATTCAAACAGAGTATTGCTTTGTCGCAAACCTGGCGCGAGGAATTTGACGCCAAAATGGAAGAGCAACGTAACCGTAGCCGAACCGCTACAAAGGGCGAGTTCAAGGGTGGCCTTGGTGGTCAAGATTTAATCCATAAGAAATATCACACTGCGACCCATCTTTTGCAGTCTGCGCTTCGTGAAATCATTGGGCCAGAGCTCCGCCAGCACGGTAGTAATATTACTGAAGAACGTCTTCGATTCGACTTCAATATTGACCACAAAATGACCCCAGAAGAAATCGCTCGCGCCGAAGAACTCGTGAACGGGTGGATTGCCGAAGACCTCCCTGTGTCATTCAAGCTTTACCCAACTCAAGAGGCGCTTGATATGGGCGCAATTGGTCCATTTGGTGAACGTTATGGCGAAGAAGTGAAGGTGTATCAAATGGGTGAAGGCGATCATATTGCATCGCTCGAGATCTGTGGTGGCCCTCACGTAGACCACACTGCTCAGCTTGCTGAAGGTGGCAAGAAATTCAAGATTACTAAAGAAGAGGCTTCAAGCGCGGGCATTCGCCGTATTAAGGCTATTCTTCAGTAGGCGGAGGCTCTCTAACGAAAATCTCCCCGCCTCCCACTCGGTATTCCGAGCAGGGGGCGGGGAGAATTCGCATGCAGTGGCGGCTACGCGACGGTCGACGTGGTGGACGCGGTCGCGTTGATGGCGGCGAAGGAGACCTCCAGGACCCGCAGGTCCTCGTCGTTGAGCTCGGCACCGAAGGTGGCGTTGCCGTTGCCGGTGTCGAGGTCGATCATCAGCGCCACGTACCTGGTTCCGCCGTCGTGCAGGAGCACGCCCTCGATCGCGACGGTGTTGTCGATGGTGATCTGGCGGAGGATCTTGACGCTGTTGTTGAGGCCGGTCCAGTTGCGTCGCGGCTCACCGAAGAGGAAGCACAGCTCGACCTCGAGGCCAGCGTCCAGGTCAGCCTTGAGGCTGCCGAGGGTGGTTGCGGGGGCGATGCGCTGCGAGCTTTCGGTCATTCTAACTCACCACTTTCTGCGAAAGAACGCCGGAACATCCGGCTCTCCTGAGCGGAGATAAGTAAATATTAGCATATTCTTTATAAAAAGTCAATACTACCTACGAAAAGATTCTATTGTTATAGTTTAATAATTTTAGGGAGTGCTATAATGAATAGTGATTATGGTTTTTGATAAAATTCTTAATAAATCAAAAGAAGCGCAGTTAGATTATCTTGTTGGGCTTGATATCGGTACTGAATACGTTAAAGCACTCATCGCTAAGGTCGCGGGTGATCAGTTAGAAATTATTGGAGTAGGAAAGTCGCACCAGGAACTGGGCGATATGCACGCAGGTGCCATCGCTGATATTGCTGGGGTTGTTCGTAACTGCGAAGAAGCGCTTGCACATGCCGAAGAAGCCGCAGGTTTACAGGCTAAGCGCTGCGTCATTGGTATTGCTGGTGAACTCGTAAAGGGTGTCACCAACACTATTCGGTATCGCCGTCCGCAGCCTGATCGTCCACTTGATGAAAACGAGATGGAATTTATTATTGAAAAGGTGCAAGATCGTGCTGCGACAAAAGCGCAAAAGCAAATCGCACTCGAAACCGGCAATGATGACGTTGAGGTAAAACTCGTTAACTCGGCACTTGTGAGCATCCATATTGACGGCTATAAAGTCAGTAATCCTATCGGGTTTCAGGGTAAAGATGTGGCCGTACAGATCTACACGGCGTTTGCACCTATGGTGCACATTGGCGCTCTCGAAAAAGTTGCCGACGAGCTTGATCTAGAGCTTGTTGCAGTTGCTGCAGAGCCATTTGCGGTCAGTCGCAGTGTATTGGGAACGGATGTTGATAGCGCCTTTACAGCCATTCTCGCCGACGTTGGTGGTGGTACGACAGACATTGCTGTGGTAAATGATGGTGGTGTTGAGGGTACGAAGATGTTTGGTATCGGTGGCCGTAGTTTTACGAACACAATCGCTACCGAGCTTGAGATCCCTTACGAGCAGGCTGAAAAGCTCAAGGTGAATGTCGGCGATGATAAAGTAAAGGCGTCGGTTAAAAAGGATGTCGCAAAGGCAGTTGATAAAACGCTTGACGTTTGGCTTGCCGGTGTTGAGCTTGCGCTGAGCGAATTTGATTCTGTTGACCACTTGCCGCCACGGATTTTGTTATGTGGTGGTGGGGCGAGCCTCGAGCAACTTATGACAGCACTTGAGCAGCGTGAATGGTATAAAGACCTTCCATTTACGAAGAAGCCTTCTGTACAACGTATTAAACCGACCGACGTAGTCGGTATGTCGGACACCACAGGCGAGGCGAGTGACCATACCTTTATTACTGCGATGGGGCTGCTTCGCGTCGGATATGATACAATAATTGGGATAAGCGAAGCGGGTTCATTGCGCGATAAGCTCAATCGAATGCTTCGTATATAACTAACTGGGGTAGCATGCAAAAAGACGTTATCTATATCGATACCGAAGACGACATCACCGCCATTATTGGCAAGGTGCGAGCAAGTGAGCACAAAATTGTCGCTTTAGTGCCACCAAAACGAATCGGCGCTATTCAGAGTGCGGTGAACTTGAAACTTGTGCAGCGTGCTGCTGATCAAGCAGGTAAGCGATTGGTGCTCATTTCCAATAATGCAGCACTGACAGCACTCGCAGGAAGCGCAAAGATTCCGGTGGCAAAAAACCTCCAGAGCAAGCCTGAAGTTGCCGAGATCCCTGCGATCGATATTGATGATGGCGAGGATGTGATTGATGGCAGCGATATGGCCACAACGCCGTCTAGCTCCACTCGGTCAAATATTGATGATGCTATTGCTGCAGCCGCAGTAACTGACGGCTTGGAGCAAACTGGTTCTAGTGTTACTTCGCCCGCTCGACCCATCTCTGGTGCGACGCGCAGTGCTGGCGGTCGAGGGATTAAAATTCCTAATTTTGATCAGTTTCGTAAAAAGCTTTTCCTCATTGGCGCAGCAGTCGTTCTCTTAATCGGTTTTTTGATCTGGGCAATTATATACGCACCATCAGCAAATATTACTATTACTGCGCGTACGTCAGATAGTTCTCTGAACACTCAGGTTAAAGTTGGTGATGCGCTTGCAACGAGTTTGCGTGATGGAACGATTAAGTCTTTGACGAAGACGGTGAAGAAGGACGTTTCAGTGCCGTTTACGGCAACCGGAAGTAAAAATGTGGGTGATAAAGCTACGGGTACGATTAAGTTTTCGACAACATCACCGAGTGGTGCATCAATTCCAGCCGGGACGACATTTACCGTGAGCGGACTTGGCTTTACCCTTGATAGCGCGGTAGCTGTTCCGGGCGCAACGTTGTCATTTAGCTGTGGTGGCATTTGCCCGGGTACTGCAACAGGATCGATCACAGCGCCAGAAGGTGGCGCGAAGTACAATGGCGCGAGTGGTGCGGCTTCAGGCGGACCTTCTGGCGTTACCGCTTCTGTGCCATTGGCCACGAGTGGCGGTACAGATAAAACAGCTACAGTCGTTCAGCAAAGCGACATTGACTCAGTTTCAAATAATATCCTTAGTAGTTCCGATAACGACACTGCAAAGAAATCGCTTCAAGATGCGTTCGGTAGCGATTATGTAGTACTTGACGGTAGCTTTAAAAGTGATACGAGTGCCGTTAAGCCAAACCCAGTCGTGGGCGCTGAGGCAGACAGTGGTAAAGGCACACTTGCGGGGAGTGTAACGTTCTCAATGGTCGGCGTGCCAAAGAAAGAACTTGGTACTTTTCTCGACGCATACTTTGCTCAGCAAATTGATGGCCAGAATAATCAAAAAGTTTACGATAATGGCGTAAAAGGTGTATCATTCACTAATATCAACGCAGTTGACGGCGGTTTTAGCGCAAATATAACGACCAACGGCAAGATTGGTCCTAAGATCGACGATAAGGCACTCAAGGAATACGCAAAGGGCAAACGCCTCGGTGAAATCCAAAGTTATGTACAAAACATCAATGGGGTCCAGAGTGTTGATATCAAGTTCTCGCCATTTTGGGTAAATTCTGCACCAAATGATGTGAACAAAATTCACGTTGAGTTCAAGGTGAATGGCTAAGCAGAACTTTCTCTCACTTGATGTAGGGGAGCGGCGAATCGGGGTTGCTGTTGCTGATAGCTCAATCAAAATTGCAATCGCCTACGAAACGATTACTGTTGACGGTAATGAGCTGCGCCGTATTGCTGAAATTATTGCGTATGAAAACATCGATGTTGTCGTTATTGGCTATCCACGTAATCAATCCGGTGAGCCAACCAGGCAAACTGAATATGTAGAGGAATTTGCCAAGCAGCTGGTTGATGTTGCACCAAAGATTGTTTTTCAAGATGAGTCGCTTACGAGCGTAAAGGCCGAAGAGACATTGAAGCGTCAGGGTAAACCGTTTGAAAAGGGTGATATCGATGCACTTGCTGCAAGTTTTATCTTAGAAGACTATCTGGAGCGACATTAATGGATGGCTTTAAGCGACCGTCGCGCCCGCAGCCTCCTCAACGTCCAGCAGGTCAGCAGTCTCCGTTGGTGTCACCACGTCCGCAGTCGCCCGTGCAGCAGCCTCAGCAACAGACCACTCCTGTTATAGATACTCAGTCGGTAAGTATGCACACTCAAACCCAGGCCACTCAGCCTGTGGGGAATAAACCACTTGCACTAGTGAAGAAACGCCGATGGATATGGTGGGTTGCGGGTTCGGTTCTTTTTCTCATGGCAGTAGTTGCCGCTGGATATTTATGGTATCTTACTGCACTTACACCGGTGAGCTCAAGCGATAAGACGGTTCAGCAAGTAGTGGTCAGTGAAGGAGCTTCATTTAGTTATGTAAGTGGGCGCTTACAGGAGCGTAAACTTATTCGAAGCTCACTTGCCCTGCAGATATATGCGTATCTTCATCATGATGCCGGTAATCTTAAGCAAGGTTCTTGTAATTTGATGCCGAGTGAGTCTGCTAAAGAAATTCTTACAAAGTTAACAAGCGGGTGCCATGATTTTAAAGTCGTAACATTTTATCCTGGAGCAACAATCGAAAAGTCAAAAAATCTTAAAGATGGTGAAAAAGATTTTTCCGTTCGTGGAAGCTTAGAATCGGCTGGATTTAGTGACGGGGATATTACAAAAGCACTAAGTGCTACATATGATAGTCCGCTTTTTGCTGACAAACCTGCAGGTGCTTCACTCGAAGGTTATGTATATGGAGACACGTACTATATCAATACCGACTCTGGCCCAGAAGAGGTACTTAAAGAGGCGTTCAGTGAGATGGAAAAAGCGGTCGAACAGGATAATCTCGTGACCGCCTATAAAGCACATGGATTAAACCTCTATCAGGGCATAACGTTGGCATCGATCATTCAGCGGGAGCTTAGTTGTGATAATCTTAGTAGCGAGAAGCGAACAACTTGCTATGAAAATCAGCAGAAAGTTGCACAGGTTTTCTATAGTCGACTTGCGCAAGGCATGGAGCTAGGGTCGGATGTAACGTTTATATATGCGGCTGGACTTACCGGTGAGACCCCAACGCCAACGTTGGACTCGCCATACAATACGCGCATTAATAAAGGCCTTCCACCAGGTCCGATAGCCTCACCAAGCGAGTATGCGCTAAAAGCTGTCGCAAACCCTGCTTCGACTGACTATCTGTACTTTATTGCTGGTGATGAAGGTGGTGGAGCGATGTACTTTGGCCGAACCGAGGCAGAGCATGAACAGAACATCAAAGACCATTGTCAAGTGCTTTGTGGATCGGTTTAACAATTCCATAACAGAGGTGCTGGTATAACTTTGCTTGACAAATGTAGCCTGTTTGGTACACTAGTATAAGCACATTGCCGCTCGGGTTAACGCAAGTTAACAATAGTGGGAACATCAACACGTCGCAATGGTGCCTACCTTTAAATGTCGTTACGGACGCCGAATAGCAACATATTTAATAATATTAATAATATCGGTCGACACGAGCGCCCTGTCTCGTCTTTGCGAGAGAAAGACAGAGTGAGGTAGAAAAGGATCTAGTAATAGATCTCTAAGGAGAAAGATTATTCGTAATCAATCTGTTGATATGGCCAAGCGCCAGTCATCTTTGCGCGAATCTTCTACCGCCCAGCGGACTACAAAACCGCAGCGGGCGCGAGGCTCAATTTCAGGCACCACTATCGCTACCTATCTTGGTATCTTCCTTCTCGTTGTTTCGATGGTTGTTCTAGCGTATCATCCGCCAGTAAACCAAAAAGTGCTTGCGGACGCTTCCGGAGGCTCTTCTACACAGCAAACTCAGACGCAAACCCAAACTACTTCAAATGTGTCTGTCGATCAGTTGGTGGCAACGGACCTAGCTTCATCACTTGCTGAAAGCACTGATATGCCAATTAGTAACAACGTCGCTAACCTTTCGCAGACGCTTTCTGTAGAGAGTGTGCTAGCTCAGACGGACTCGAATGTTATTAGTAAGCCACAAATTATCCAGCCAACGGCTGATGGTCGAACATTACAGTATTATGTTGCGGTTGCCGGGGATAACGTTCCAGCAGTGGCCGCTAAATATGGTGTTTCTGCACAAACGATCGAATGGGCTAATAACCTTACGTCAGAAGCCTTGACGCCTGGCCAGAAGCTTACGATTCTCCCTACAGACGGTGTTTTGTACACAGTAAAGGCTGGTGACACTATTGATAGTATTGTTTCTAAATATGGTACTGATCGCGCAAGCATTATTGCCTTTAATGATCTTGAGTTGACAGGCAACCCAGCGGCTGGTACACAGGTTATTCTCCCAGGGGCAGTATTGCCAAACAACGAGCGTCCAGGCTATGTCGCGCCAACTACAGGCGGTGGCGGGTATGGCAACAGCTACGGTGGCGGGTATGGCAATGCTTATCTTGCCAAGGCTTCTGTCGGTAATCGATATGCATGGGGTAACTGTACATGGTATGCGTATGAGCGTCGTTTGCAGCTTGGCATGCCTGTCGGTAGCTTCTGGGGTAATGCAAGTACGTGGGCTGCATATGCACGTGCGGCTGGCTATCTCGTAGATGGCAACCCTACGCCAGGTGCGGTTATGCAGAATGGTGGCGGATATGGTCACGTTGCGATCGTTGAATCAGTAAATCCAGGTGTTTCTGTTACGATTAGTGAAATGAATGGCTACCGATTTGGCGGTGGATTCGCACGCGTTGGCCACGGTGACATTCCGTGGAGCGAAGCGGTAAGTGGTTACTATAACTACATCCACTAATCTGAAGTTTGAACGACAACGAGCACTCCTTTGTCCGAGGAGTGCTTTTGCGAAAGAATATAATGTCGTGGCATTCTAGCGATGCCCGTAATTACCTATCCGATTTGAGTTTTGTGTGTTATAATTACGTAATATGTTTGTAGATACTGCAACCGTAACCGTGCAAGCTGGTAAAGGCGGCGATGGAGCCGTCAGTTTTCGTCATGAAATCTATGTCGATAAAGGCGGACCAGACGGTGGCGATGGCGGTAAAGGCGGGGACGTTATTTTCCTTGCAACCGAGCAGCTTAATACGCTTCTTAGTTTTCGCTACCAACCACGACTGATTGCGAGCAATGGCGTAAATGGGAGCGGCAGCAAAAAGGCAGGCCGTATGGGTCAGCCTCTCATTGTAAAAGTTCCTGTTGGTACTGTGGTGCGGCGAAGTGGTAAAGTGATCGCAGATCTCGTGAAGCCAGGTCAGGAAGTGGTAATCGCTAAAGGTGGCGATGGTGGTTTTGGCAACGCGCATTTCAAGTCGAGTGTACGTCAGACGCCTCGAATGGCAGAGCTTGGCGAGATGGGGGACGCATTTGAAGCAGAGCTTGAGCTTAAACTGCTTGCGGACGTGGGTCTTGTTGGATTTCCAAATGCAGGAAAGTCAACATTTTTGTCGGTAGTGACGAATGCGCGTCCTGAAATTGCAGATTACGCATTTACTACGCTTACGCCAAATCTTGGGGTTGCGGATATTGATGATGGGCATCTTTTGATCGCAGATATCCCAGGACTTATTGAGGGTGCGAGCGAAGGTAAAGGCCTTGGCGACAAGTTCCTGCGCCATGTTGAACGTACCGCAGTCTTGCTTCATTTGATCGACGCCTACAGCGATGACGTTGCCGGCAGTTACATGGCAATCCGCCGCGAACTCGAGACGTATAGCCCGGAGCTCGTGAATCGCCCTGAAATTGTGGCGCTTACGAAAACCGATGGCCTCGATGAAGATATTATCGAGATGCAAAAACAGGCACTTCGCCCCGTATTGCCAGTGGAAAGTGAGATTTATGCAATCTCTTCGTCGGCTCATAAAGGATTGACAGAGTTACTCCGTGCACTTCGTAAGGAAGTCGTCGCTGCCCGTGTACAAACTACCGTTGAAGAAGAGGCAGATGATACGCCGGTAATTACACTAAGCGCAGAGTCGCTATCTGATCATTGGGAAGTATCTTTTGATGAAACAGACGAGATGTATCACGTATATGGTGATAAGATTGAGAAATTTGCGCGTCGAACTAACTATGATCAATATGAGAGCGTAAATCGACTACGCGATATTATGCGTAGGCTTGGTATTAGTCACGAACTTACCCGTATGGGGGCAAGCGGAATGAGCATGGTGCAAATTGGTCATTCAACACAGTTTACATTAACTGAACAGTAGATCAACAGCCAATATCCAGCTTGCCGTATACGCCATTACGCCCGAAAGTGACGTTTTTTTGTTATGCTGGTATAAGGATGGCACAAACTTTTTTCTTTTACGACTTAGAGACCAGCGGTTTATCTGCACGAGATGATCGAATTATGCAGTTTGCAGGTAGACGTACTGATAGGGATTTTAATCCTATCGGCGAACCGTATAATGTACTTGTCGCACTTAACGACGATACGATTCCAAGCCCTGAGGCATTGCTAGTAACCGGAATTTCACCTCAGAAAACTATCGACGAAGGATATACTGAGGCAGAATTTGCGAAGATTTTAAACGAAGAGATTTTTACAGCTGATACGATTGCTGTTGGGTTTAATAATGTACGGTTTGATGATGAGTTTGTGCGACATTTATTTTGGCGTAATTTCTATGATCCGTACGAGTGGACATATAAAGATGGCCGTTCGCGCTGGGACTTGCTCGATGTTGTGCGCATGACTCGTGCGCTCCGCCCAGAAGGTATCGAATGGCCCGTAGATAACGAAGGAAAGCCGACAAATCGCCTGGAGCTGATTACAAAATCAAATGGAATTGCTCATGAAAACGCGCACGATGCATTGAGTGATGTCGATGCACTGATTGGTGTGACAAAGCTGATTGCCAATGTGCAGCCACAGCTGCTGCAGTACCTTTTGAAAATGAGGGGCAAAAAAGAAGTTCAGCAGCTTGTTAACCTAGATGATAAGAAGCCGTTTGTATACGCAAGTGGCCGATATGACAGCGCCTGGAATAAGATTACGGTTGCTTTTCCGATTGCGCCAGCACCGAATGCTAATATGGTCGTGTATGATTTGCGATATGATCCGGAAGCGTTTATTGCGATGAGTGAAAATGACTTGGCGAAGATTGCGTTTGCATCATGGGAAGATCGAAAGAAAGATGGATTTACGCCGTTGCCGGTAAAGGTGCTGCAATACAATCATTGCCCAGCGGTAGCACCGCTTGGCGTGCTGGAACAAGGTGATGGGTGGCAAAAAGTCGGACTTGATAGTGAAACGGTAGCGAAACATATGAAAATCCTCCTTGCGCACCCTGAATTTGCTGAAAAACTGCGCGCTATTTATGAACGAAAACGAGAATTTACTCCGAGCACCGACCCTGAGGCGCAGCTATATGATGGTTTTTTGAATGATCGTGACCGACTTCGCGTTGAAACGGTGCGTAATGCCACCGAGCGCGAATTAGCTGATTTTCATCCAGAGTTTGTCGATGAGCGGCTTACTCCGCTGCTACTTCACTATAAGGCGCGTAATTACCCTAAAACGCTCTCAGAAAGCGAAATGACCATCTGGGAACAGTGGCGAAGCGAACGCTTGCATAAACAGCTGCCGAAGGTTTTGAAGTCGCTACAGCGACTAAGCGGCGACGCCGATGAAAATCATCAATTTATGTTGCAAGAAATCCAGCTTTGGATTGAATCAGTGCTGCCGGCAGAAGATAATTAGATACTGGTAAAGCGCCGTCGCGGGAGCTGTTGTTTGCGCTGCTTGGCGTTACGGGTGACACGAGCCTTGCCGATCGTACCTTCGAGATATAGTGTAACGATTGCTGTAATTGAGAGGCAGTAAATAGTCATCATAGTCCACGATGGAAGGACGAGCGAAGTACCAGGAATAACCCCTGCGATAAGCAGGTTAGTGAGTGATGACGTGAACTTGCCTTGGGTAATAGCGAGCACAGCCACGAGACTAACTAGTGGGGGAATAAAGTCTTTTTTCATAGATACCAACCTCCGTTTGATACCATCATAAACTATATATGACAGTTAAGCAATATTGTTTTTAAGCGTGTACGGTATGAGAGCTGAAAAATAAGCATGAGCAAGTGGAAAAAATTTGTTATTTAGTGTATAATTAGTTCGATGTCGGAATTGATACGAGTAAAAGGCGCGCGCGAGCATAACCTCAAGAATATTGATATTGAGATTCCTCGCGACAAGCTAGTTGTAGTAACGGGACTGTCAGGTAGCGGCAAGTCTTCATTGGTGTTTGATACCATTTATGCGGAGGGCCAGCGACGCTATGTCGAGAGCTTGTCGAGCTATGCCCGACAGTTCCTTGGTATTATGGACAAACCTGATGTCGATAGCATTGATGGCCTGAGCCCAGCAATCTCGATCGACCAAAAATCTACCAGTCGTAACCCACGAAGTACCGTAGCGACAGTAACAGAAATCTACGATTATCTGCGTTTGCTGTATGCTCGAATTGGCGTACCGCATTGTCCTGTATGTGGCAAGCCGGTACATAGGCGTACCGCGCAGGCGATTATTGATGAAATTATGCGCCTTCCTGAAAGTACGAAAGTAATGGTGCTCGCACCTGTTGTGAACCAGAAAAAAGGCGAGTTCGCTCATATACCGGAGCAATATATGCGTACCGGATTTGCCCGTGCACGCGTTGACGGGGTGATTTACGCGCTTGATGAATTTCCTGAACTGCAAAAGAGCTACAAGCACGATATTGAAATTGTCGTCGACCGTTTGGTGGTGCGCCCTGATGCGGTTACCCGTGTAACGCAGTCTGTTGAGCAATCCCTTGAAATCGCGGGTGGCGTGGTGCAGTTACTCGATGCTGACAGCGGCGAGATGCATACGTATAGCCAGCGCTACGCGTGTGTCGATCACCCTGGTGAGGATATTCCCGAACTTGAGCCGCGGTTATTTAGCTTTAACGCGCCACAAGGTGCGTGTCCGGTATGTACCGGGCTTGGTAGCCGCCTCGAAATCGACCCAGATCTTGTATTTAATCCTAATCTTACCATCGCAGAAGGTGCAATTCGCCCATACAATCGTGTGACGAGTGACGCCTGGTATATGAAACGCCTTAGTGCCGTAGCTGATGCGCATGGGTTTAGCCTGCATGTTCCAGTGAAAGATCTAAAGCCAGAAGATTTAAAAAAGGTGCTTTATGGTACGGGTGAGCAGAAATACCGTATTGAGCTCCAGGGCGGAGGCCGATACTACGATTCGACGTACGAAGGTGTTATTCCCAATCTTGAACGGCGCCACACTGAGACAGATAGTGAATTTATGCGTAAAGATATCGAGCGTTTTATGCGTGAGCGTGAATGTACAGCATGTCACGGTGCCCGGCTAAAGCCAGTGGTACTTGCGGTTACGGTGCATGGCTTGTCGATTATGGATATTTGTAATCTTGGCGTTGATGATGCGATTGAATTATTCAATGGTTTGAAGTTTGACGAAAGTGAAATGACGATCGCAAAGCTCGTGCTGAAAGAGATTATGGCGCGTCTTGGATTTATGAGTAATGTCGGTTTAAGCTACCTTGAGCTATCGCGTGCCGCTAATACGTTGAGTGGTGGTGAGGCGCAGCGTATTCGCTTGGCAACTCAGATTGGCTCTGGTTTGCAAGGAGTGTTGTACGTGCTTGACGAACCGTCGATCGGGCTTCATCAACGCGATAATGATAAACTAATTGAAACCCTGAAGCATCTTCGTGATCTTGGCAATTCAGTGTTGGTTGTTGAGCATGACGAAGATACGATCGCTCAGGCTGATTATTTGGTTGATGTTGGGCCTGGTGCGGGCGTCCATGGCGGTACGATTGTTGCCGCAGGTAGCCCCGCGGAAGTTTCGAAAAATCCAGATAGTATTACTGGTCGGTATCTTGCAGGTACCGAGAAAATCCCTGTACCTAAAAAGCGTCGCGGAATTGATCGTGATCGCAAACTTATTGTACGTGGGGCAAAAGAAAATAACCTGAAAAATATTGATGCCGCGTTCCCATTAGGTGTAATGACACTTGTAACAGGCGTAAGTGGTAGCGGTAAGTCTACGCTTGTAAACGATATCTTAGCTAAAGAACTTGCAGCTCGTTTGCATCGATCCCAGGAAGTGCCAGGATCTCACGATAATATCGAGGGCATTAATCAATTGGATAAGGCGATTATTATCGACCAGTCAGCAATTGGCCGTACGCCACGTTCAAATCCTGCAACGTATACGGGTGTTTTTACCCCGATTCGTGAATTATTTGCTGGCACGCCAGAGGCGAATGTCCGTGGCTACAAAGCTGGCCGCTTTAGTTTTAATGTTAAGGGTGGTCGTTGTGAGAATTGTCAGGGTGATGGCGTTATTAAGATTGAAATGCATTTCTTGCCAGATGTGTACATCCAGTGCCCAGAATGTCACGGTAAGCGTTACAACCGTGAAGCACTCGAGATCAAGTATAAGGGTAAGGCAATTAGCGATGTGCTTGAAATGACGGTCGCCGAAGCTGCGGAATTTTTTGAAAACGTTCCGGCTATTCATCGTAAACTTGCGACCATTAATGAGGTTGGTCTTGGATATATCAAGCTCGGCCAGCCGGCGACGACATTTAGTGGGGGTGAAGCGCAGCGTATTAAGCTTGCGAGTGAGCTCAGCCGTCGAAGTACTGGTAAAACACTCTATATTTTAGACGAGCCTACGACAGGTCTACATACTGCCGATGTGAAGAAGCTACTTGAAATTTTGCAGCGGCTTGTTGAGGGTGGCAATAGTATGGTGATTATTGAGCATAACCTGGAAGTTATCAAGTGCGCCGATTGGATTATCGATCTTGGTCCAGAAGGCGGTCAAGGTGGTGGTACGATTATTGCTGAAGGTACGCCTGAAGATGTCGCAAAGACTGCGGATAGCTTTACGGGTAGGTATCTTAAACAAGTGCTTGCAAAATAGTTAAGCCTACAAAAAGAATTACTCGCCGTTATTTGCGGCGAGTAATTCTTTTTGTAATGTGATGCTTGATTTTAGCGCGATTTTCAGGCTCTTTTAGCACGTGGGCAAGTCCGGGTAGTAGCGACAAGAACACAATAATAAGAGCAGCAATCTCAATATTGATACCAAGCTTTTGAATAACGGCGCCGGCAAAGTAGCCAAGGAAAGTAAATCCGCATGTCCAAATGAGCGCACCGATAATATTGAAGGTAACGAATGTCCTGTATGGCATACGTCCGATACCTGCGACCACCGGAGAGAAGGCGCGGACAATAGGCACAAACATTGCAAGCACGATTGCTTTTGAGCCGTTGTCTTCGTAAAACTTTTCTGCCTGCTGGAGATATTCCTGGCGGAAGAATCGGCTATCAGGTCGCTGGAAAAGGCGCCTACCTACCTTGCGGCCAATGTAATAGCCGGTACTGTTACCGATGACTGCAGCAGCAAAAAGCAATATTGCAAAGGCAAAGATGTTTATATGAAATATATGTTGGTTAACGAGGGTCCCGGCAATAAAGAGTAGGCTATCTCCAGGCAGGAAGAATCCAGCCATAAGCCCTGATTCGGCAAAAATAACAAGGATAACAGCGAGTGGACCGAGGTTCGTGATTGCGTGAAGTAAATTTTCCATTACCTTGATTGTAGCATACTGTCGTTTGCCAGCGCTTTTCTGGGCGTGCTACAATAATAAGTGCAAACATCACACCTCCGCACAGGTATCTAACGAAAGGAAGAGAGAAATGGGAGAGAAGATAAGCCTTAGTATAAGTGAGCGTACTGTTCACGGTAAAAAAGTTCGAAACTTACGAGCCGAAGGTATTATACCTGGTGTCGTATATGGGCATGGTATGGAGCCGATGCCGATTCAAGCCGATGCAGGGGAATTGCGTCGAGTTGTCGCTCAGGCAGGTAAACACTCGCCAGTTCACCTTACTGGTGCCAAACGTCGCATCGCCCTTATTAAAGATGTTGAGTTTGATCCAACACGCCATGGCGTCGTTCGTCACGTGTCATTTCATGCTGTGAAAGCTGATGAGCCAGTTACTACTGAAGTGCCAATTCACTTGCTGAGTGTGGGTGAAAGTGCCGCTGAAAAGGCGGGATTTGTTGTACTGCAAGCGATTGATAAAGCAGAAATTCGCGCATTGCCTGCAGATCTTCCAGAAGCACTGGAGGTTGACATTGCTCATCTTGCCACAGTTGGTGATCGTGTAACACTCGGTGACATTACCTTGCCAAGTGGCGTTGAGTTTGTTGAGCATGATAGCGGTCGTCACGAAGACGAAGAAGATGAAGACAAACCTTCAATCACCGATCTCGTTGTAGCGAACGTTTACGAGCCAGCCGCGCTCGAAGCAGCGAATGAGGCGGCAGCAGGCGAAAGCACCGATGAAGAGGAGGTTGTCGTAGAGGGCGAAGAAGAGCAGACGGAAGAAAAAGAAGAAGGCGAAACTCAAAAGTAGCTATATAAATAAGAAATACCGCACCCAGTCAGTAGGTGCGGTATTTTTAATACTCGCTGTCGTCGTACGTGTATTCTTGCGCGTGATAACTTACACGTCGGTCGTAAAGTGCAACAAAATCGCGCGCGCTTTCAAAGATTTTATCCTGTGCGATAAGTTCTTCTTGAGTCATCCAGAAGTTTTTTCCCCCTTCAAATTCTTCCATCATGTCGCCGCTTGCGTTGTTGCAGTGCATAACAACGAAGATTTTGTCTTCGAGCAGCGTGCCATCGGATTTTCGGTAATCACGTTTGTGAAATATATGGCTAAACGTGAAATCGCCCGTGAGACCGGTCTCTTCCTTTAGTTCTCGCGTGGCTGCTTCTTCAAAACTTTCACCCCAGCGCACTTTACCGCCAAGCCGTCCGTAGAATCCATAGTAAGGTTGTTTTAGCCGTTGTTGAACAATAAACTCTCGGCGTTCGCCATTTTGTCGCTCAACGATTAATGCAACCGATACCTTTGGTTGTTTCTCAATCTCGTTTTCATCGGTGTCCATTCGATTGGCATATTCTTTACCGCGCGACGTTAATCGGTATCCTTCGGTCGTTTTTTCAACGAGCCCAGCGCTCATTAACTTTTTGATATGAAATGTGAAATGGTCACTACTGAGGTTTGTTGTTTTTTGTAGTTCGGCAAAATTAGCGTGGGGCACAAAAAGTAATGCGCGCAGTATGCTGGTCTGAACAGTATGGACGTCGGGTTCGTAGCTCATGGATTTATGGTAGCACTAGGCTGAGCATCGATCTAGTAAAGTCGACTTTACTCGTCAGCTTCGATGAATCCACCTGATTGGTGTTTCCAGAGTGATGCGTAGATACCCTTCTTAGCGATGAGCTCTTGATGGCTGCCGTCTTCGGCAATCTTGCCGTGCTCGAGCACAATAATGCGGTCGAGTTGCGCAATAGTACTAAGACGATGGGCAATCACGATACTTGTGCGCTTTTGCATGAGTGTGTCGAGTGACTCCTGAATAAGCTTTTCACTTTCGCTATCGAGCGCCGACGTTGCTTCGTCGAGCACGAGGATTGGCGCATCTTTTAGTAGGGCTCGCGCAATCGCTACGCGCTGGCGCTGACCGCCGCTCAGTTTGATGCCGCGCTCACCGACCATTGTTTCAAGACCTTCGGGGAGCTTCTGAATGAATTCCCAGGCGTGGGCTTGTTTTGCGGCCCGGATAATCTGCTCACGAGTGGCATCTGGCTTGCCATAGGCAATATTTTCAGCAAGGGTTCGATGAAAGAGCAATGGCTCTTGAGCGACATAGGCAATCGACTGGTGAAGACTTTGCTGGGTGACTTCAGCGATATCTTGGTCGTCGATGCTGATTGATCCGCCGTCAATGTCGCTAAAGCGAAGAAGCAGGCGGGTGAGCGTTGTCTTGCCTGAGCCGCTATGGCCAACAAGACCAATGCGCTCGCCTGGCTTAATAGTAAGGGTTAGGTTGTTAAAGATACCTTCACCTGCGCCACCGTCGTGCGCGAACGTGACGTCGTTAAACGAAATCTTACCTTTCGCTGCTTTTAGTGTATTGGCTGTTTTGTCTTTGATGTCGTACTCAAGCTTGAGCTCTTTTGTCATTGCTGAAGCATCGCCCATGACACTGTTGTATTGGCGCATAACGTGGTTTAGTGACCAAAGGTTGCGACCTACGCCGAGGGTGTAGGTGAGCATAAGATACACAGCGCCAACTTTGATGCTGTGATGTTCGCCAGCAACCGCAGCAAAGCCGAGGGCACAGACGTAAATAATCATGATCAAGCTCGACCATATGGTGCTCACACTGACGAGTCCGCGCATAGAATCAAACGAACGGTCGCCCCATTCGGCGGTACGTTTTTGCATTGATGCATGTTCATGTGAAGAAGCGCCAAATGCCTTAACGGTAGATATGTTGGTCACGACGTCGGCGACAAACCCGGTCATTTTATTCCAGGCTTCCGTTTCTCGTTCATTGCGAATACGTAGGAAACGCGATCCAAAAAGTACGCTAAAACCAAAGATGATGGAAACTATCAAAAGGAAGAGTGCATACTGCCAGTATATGAACGAAAGGATAGTGACGGCCGCCGTGATGCTTGCAACAATAGGCAAGAGGTCCCAAATGATAGTATCCCAGAATCGTTCGAACGCGCTGAGAAGTTTTGTCGTTTGGCTAATGATTGAGCCTCCAAAACGATTGGCGTGAAAGTTGAGACTGTGTCCCATCAGATGCTTGAGGACTTTAGAAGCTAAGTTGCGTGTAGCAAGCACCTCGAATGACCATGTAAGCCAAAGTGTGAGTCGCCAAGAGATGACAGTGCTTGCAAGCAAGGTACCCCCGTAAGCGATAATAAGTGGAATGCTCGCGTTAAGCGTAATAGAACCGGCTTGTAGCATATTAATAAATTGCGACAAGATATATGGTGCGATATACCCTTCGGTAACAACCGAGAAGAGCACCAAGAAAATCGCGAAGTTGCGTCTGGTAGAAAATGGTTTTGTTGTGCGCCAGAATAGCGCAAGTATGTCTTTTTGCATACGATCCTTTCTGGGATTTGTGCACACTGTAACACACAGGGTGCGATGGTTTAACTATGAGATTACTGATTCGAGATATTACGCTGCAGAAAAGGGCGCAATACAGGCAGTTACAGAATCTAGCATTGATTGGCCTTTCCTTTAGCAGTTAACGATAAAAATTATAGTAACACAATGTTTGTATGTCTGCAAACGGTGATTGCCTTAATCTTCGATGAACCCGCCTGATTGGTGCTTCCAGAGTGATGCGTAGATGCCTTGTTTTTTCTTAAGGAGTTCAGTATGGGTGCCATCTTCGATGATGGTGCCATGCTCTAATACGATAATACGATCAAGTTTGGCAATGGTACTGAGGCGGTGGGCGATAACGATGCTTGTGCGGTGCTCCATCAGCGTTTCGAGGCTCGCCTGAATAAGCTTTTCACTTTCGCTATCGAGTGCTGAGGTAGCCTCGTCGAGTACTAAGATTGGTGCGTCTTTGAGGATGGCTCGGGCAATCGCCACGCGCTGACGCTGACCGCCGCTCAGTTTAATGCCACGCTCACCAACAACAGTTTCAAACTGGTGAGGTAGTCGTTCGATAAACTCAAGCGCGTGGGCTTTCGCGGCTGCAGTGCGAATTTCTTCCATTGTTGCGCTTGGTCGACCGTAGGCAATATTCTCGGCAAGCGTTCGGTGAAATAGTAGCGGTTCTTGAGCGACATAGGCAATCGAGGCGCGGAGGCTGTGCTGAGCGACCTTTGCGATATTTTGACCGTCGATACGAATAACGCCTTTTGTTAAATCGTCAAATCGTAGCAGGAGTTTCGTGATGGTAGTCTTGCCTGCACCAGAAACGCCAACGAGTCCAACTTTTTGACCTGCTGGGATGCGTAGCTTTAGTTGTTTAAGGACGTCGGTTTCCTTTGAATCGCTGTAAGCGTAACTGACATTGTCGAAATCTATTTCGCCGCGAGTTACTTTGAGCCGTTGATCAGAAGTGTCCACGACTTTGGGTGGATCAAGCAGGATTTCCGTCATTGGCGTCGCCTCAAGCAAGATTTTATCGTACCCATTGATAAGTTCTCCAAGTGTGAATAGCTGTGCTGCAAGACGCTGGAGGTACGCGATGGTGAAGATGGCAATTGCGAGTGGCATCGCATGATGTAAAAGGAGTGTGCCGATAATGACGATAGAAGCAATCTGAAAGATTTGCATGAATAAAATACGGCCCGAACCTTCATAACTCATAATGCCAAAATCTTTACGATATGCCCGCTGGTATTCACGGCTAATTGCTTCGGCACGCTCAATTTCGTAGGATTCGCCTGCGAAGGTTTTAACCGTAAGGTTGTTTGTGATGGTGTCAGCAACAGCTCCATTTACCTCTGAAATTAACCGTTTGCGCTGGGCGCGAATGGTTTCACGCATACGGCGGAACACACGTACCTGAATAAGTAGCCCGGCAATTAAGAAGAGAATAACTACGGCGAGGGTTGGCGTGTGTAGTGCAATAAGTGTGAGTCCAACAATAATGTTGACGGCAAATGACATTGTGCGTAGCACGAATAAATCCTGAATGCCGATGTGACCATTTACGAAGTCGATAAATTTGCCAGTGAGCCCACCAATTTTTTGGTTACCAAAGAACTCCTGTTCTTTTTCGAGGAGAGTGGCGAGGGTACTGCGGGTAAGGCGTGTGCGCACGGCTGATTCATGGGTTACGGCAACCTGAAATCCTATGAGATTCAGCGAAACACCAACAACTACAAAAAATCCGGCAAGTTGCAATAGCTGATACATATGTGAGGTGTCACCGCTTGCATAAGTGCCGATGGCTTGTGATAGGAAATATGGCACGGCGGTGTCAAGCGCAAGCGATGCAAGCGGAATGAGTGTTGCCATTAACCAGAAGCGCAGCTTATCTTCACGTATTTGATGCCAGTATAGCTGGATTGTTTCTTTAGCCAAGATTGCAGGTCTTTGGCGCTTAGGCATAGTGAGCCTCATGATGCTGAGCAGTCATTAAAAATCCTTTGAAGTGTTAATTATTAGTACTAATGCCGCGTGAGTGGTTAGTGTTCCTAACGTCGCGCACAAGAGGAACAGGTCTGTTCGTAGTGATATCTAGTATACTAATGGTATGAACCGATTGCAACAGATACGTAATTCGAAGTGGTTTGACCGTGTGTATATGCTGACAGTGGCCATAAAAGGCTTTGATGGGCTAGTTGAATTACTTGCCGGAGTTGTTTTATTGGTTGCGCCAGGAGAACTTCATAAGCTTCTTTCGTTCCTAACTGGCGAGGCGCGCGAAAGCTCGCACCAATTTATGCACCAGCTGGCACAGTATATTGCGCACGTTGATACCGATGTTACACGTGGCGGGCTTACAGTCGTGATATTATTCCTTGTCATTCATGGCATTGTGAAGCTTGCGTTAGTGTACGCATTGCTGCGACGGATACTATGGGCTTACCCGTATGCCCTTGGGGTACTCGCGCTTTTCCTGGCATACCAGCTATATGTTTGTATCGTGCAGCCATCGATTAGTATGATAGCGTTTGCAGCGCTCGACGCCATTATTGTGTGGGTTGTATGGGGCGAGTGGCGTAAGCTTGTGCGCGAGGCAGAGTAGACTTCGTGGTATACTAAGCTTATGATTATTCTTCATATTGTTATAGCGTTACTTAGTTTAGTATTTGCAGTTATTGCAATTGTTCGGCCATCTGTACGGAACGTCGCTCGTGTTGGCGCGAGTACTGCAGCTACGCTGATAACGGGTGCTGTTCTTGTTTTTCAAGGAGCGAGTCTTCTTCATATATGTCTGAGCGGGTTATTGTTTACATCTTTGACAATTACGGCGATGACAATATCGTTACGTAGCCTTCAGCGACAGCAGGCCGTAGATAAAGCCTGCTAGATTATTTTAGCCAAAAGTGGTATAATACCTACCGATGCAAAAGATTCTTCTGTACTACAAATTTACGCCGATTGCCGACCCTGAGGTAATGAAATTATGGCAAAAGACGCTCTGTGAATCATTGAATTTACGCGGGCGTATATTAGTAAGTAAGGATGGTCTGAATGGAACGGTGGGCGGGGATATCGAAGACTTGAAAGCCTACGTGAAGGCGACCAAGCAGTACCCTGGTTTCAAGGGGATCGTATTTAAATGGAGCGACGGCAGCAGGGAAGACTTCCCACGTCTTAGCGTAAAATCGCGTCGAGAACTCGTTGGGTTTAAAAATAGTGACAATGAGTTTGATGTTGACGAAAATGGGGTTGTTGGCGGTGGCCAGCATATTAAGCCCGAACAAGTGCACGAGCTTGTCGAAAGGTATGGCGATGATGTTGTATTTTTTGATGGTCGCAATGCACACGAGGCAAAAATTGGTAAGTTTAAAAACGCGATCGTGCCAAATACTAATACTTCACGTGATTTTATTGCAGAACTTGAAAGCGACAAGTATGACGATATTAAAGACAAAAAGATTATCACTTACTGTACAGGAGGCATTCGCTGCGAAGTGATTAGTGCCATGATGAAAAAGCGCGGCTTCAATGAAGTCTATCAGATCGATGGCGGCATCGTGAAGTATGGTGAAGCATACGGTGATGATGGGCTCTGGGAAGGCTCTCTTCGAGTATTTGATAACCGTATGACGGTAAACTTTAGTGACCATGCAAAAACAATTGGCGAGTGTACACATTGCGGTTTGAAAACTTCTAACTTCGAAAATTGCGCCCAAACGGAATGCAACGAACTTGTATTGATCTGCGAGGATTGCAAGCAGCAGCCCGAACTACTATTTCATACCGAGCAGTGCCGAGAAACACAAAACGCTAAAATTGGCGCTACTGCGTAATGCCACATATCCATAACGAACCCGACCAGCACGATATGACGGTGAGCGGGTATATCGTGCGTGTCGATGGCGATGAGCCGCGCTGCCTCGTGCATATGCATAAAAAGATTGGCAAGCTAATGCAAATCGGCGGCCATATCGAACTCACCGAAACACCGTGGATGGCAATCGCCCACGAGCTCGAAGAGGAGAGTGGCTACCAGCTTGATGAATTAAAAGTCGTACAGTATACGGCAGATCGCGTAGTTGACGGGAACAACGTTAGTCATCCGACGCCTTTTTTGATGAACACGCATAATGTTGGTAATGATCATTATCACTCCGATTTATGTTTTGGGTTCGTCGCACATGGCGCGCCTATGAACGGTGTTGTGGACGGCGAGTCTATGGATTTGCGGTGGCTGACACTTAGCGAGCTTCAAGAGACGGCTAAAGATGGCGAAGCGCTCGAGGATGTATGTAATATGTACACATTCCTCATTGAGCATCTTGATTTGTATGCACTTGTACCCGCTGATGATTTCTCACTCGGTAAGCCAGTTGTTGCGGGTGCGGTGTATAAGCGTGGTGCTCCAGGAATTTAGCCTTTCTGGCTATGTATTAAAAATAGTGGTATACTTAAAGTATTATGGCGCTATATAATACACGAACCAAGCAAGAATTCGAAGATAAGGTACTGAATAGTAAAAAAACAGTCCTTGTTGATTTTTGGGCTGAATGGTGTCCGCCATGTCGTGCAATGGCACCAACTCTCCACGACCTAGGCGATGAACTCGATGAAACGGTTGATATTGTTAAAGTTGATATAGAAGACGGCGCCGAGAACTCTGCATTAGCGGTAGAGTATGGTATCAGCAGCATTCCAAATATGCATATCTTTAAGGGTGGCAAAGTTGTCGACCATGTTATTGGCATGGTTCCAAAGATGCACCTTGTCAATGTGCTTGAACAAGCGGCAAAATAGCATTTGGGACGACGGTGGGCGACGCATTAGACGAAATCTACCAGGCGATTATCGATGATCCAATGAATGCTGAAATGACGGCAAAAGGGTATGTGCCGGTGTACACGGCATCAAGCCGTTCTCGTATTGTCATTGTGGGGCAAGCACCAGGCCGGAGGGCGCAGGAATCTATGAAGCCATGGAATGATGCAAGCGGCGTGTTGCTACGCTCGTGGCTTGGCGTGACCGACGAGCAATTTTATGATCCTGATCTCATTGCGTTGATCCCGATGGATTTTTACTATCCAGGCAAGGGCGCACATGGCGACTTGCCGCCACGAAAAGGCTTCGCCGAGAAGTGGCATCCAAAGCTGTTTGGGCATATGCCAAATGTTGAGCTGATTATACTAGTTGGCGCATACTCGCAGAAGTACTACTTGGCAAAAGAAGCAGGCAAAAACTTAACCGAAACGGTGTTTGCGTATCATAAATATGCACCGAAGTTTTTCCCGCTTGTCCACCCGAGTCCATTGAACTTTCGTTGGCGTAAAATAAATCCGTGGTTTGAAGAAGGCGTTATTCCGAAACTTCGCGCTCGAGTTGCAGAGATTGTTAAAAAGTAGGTTCGCGTCTAAGATCAAGAGCGTTTCATAAAATCGAGCGCTAAAGAATTTATGCAGTAGCGATCACCCGTTGTTTCTTGCGGGCCATCAGGAAAAATATGGCCGAGGTGCCCGCCGCAATTAGCGCAGGTTACTTCGGTGCGTACCATACCGTGTGAAGTATCTTCCGTAAAAACAACCGAACCTTTGATTGCACGGTCGAAGCTTGGCCACCCACAATTACTATTGTATTTCGTTTGTGCATCGAATAGTTTTGCGCCACAGTTTGCGCACGTGTAGGTACCGTCATCGTGGTTAGTGAGCCACTTGCCACTAAAGGGAGCTTCGGTAGCTTTATCAAATAATACGGCTTGCTGTTCTGGCGTGAGTGACGGATTTCTCATACATCTAGTATACTCGTATTATGGATAAGCTAACAATTGGTGGCGGATGTTTCTGGGGTATGGAAGAGCTGTTTCGTGCTCAGTCAGGGGTAACTGATACGCGCGTTGGCTATGCGGGTGGCAATAATGACAACCCAACGTATGAGAATCATCTAGGACATGCTGAGACGCTTGAAGTGACATTTGACCCTTCGGTAACTTCACGCGACGAGCTTCTTGATTATTTTTTCAAGATTCATGACCCAACGACTAAAAATAGGCAAGGTAATGACGTCGGCACAAGCTACAGGTCGGTAATCTTTTATGAGAACGAAACTGAGAAGCGCGCCGCAGAGCAGTCGATTATACGCAACCAGACGAACTGGGAGAAACCGATAGCTACAAGCATTGAACCACTTACACAATTCTGGTCGGCCGAGGAATATCATCAAGATTATTTGCAAAAGAACCCCGGCGGCTATACGTGCCACTATGAGCGACCTTGGTAGTAAGCGTATACTATAAAGAGTGAATACGGCGCTCAAAGAAAAATTAACGACATTGCCAAACAGCCCTGGCGTGTACTTTCATAAATCGGCAGATGGCGAGATTATTTACGTTGGAAAAGCTGCGGTATTAAAGAATCGCGTTCGTCAGTATTTTCAGAGTAAAAAAGATTTTGATGCTAAGACACTTGCTCTCGTTAATGAAATTGCCGATACAGACTGGGTTGAGACTGAGAGTGAGATTGACGCGCTGTTCTTAGAGAGCGAAATGGTTAAGCGGTATATGCCGCGATATAATATTTTGCTCCGCGACGATAAGTCGCAAATGTTTGTGCGCGTTGATATGAAAAGCGAGTGGCCTACGGTTACCTTTACGCGCAATCCAGCAGATGACGGTGCGAAATATATAGGCCCATTTTACAATGGATTCGCTGTTAAAAAAGCACTTCGTTATCTGCGAAAAGTTTTCCCCTATTACACCAACGAGACACGCCGAGACCGCAACAGTCTCGACGTGCAGATTGGCCTTGAGCCACGCCGTGATATTACGAGCGTCGAATACAAAGCGAGCCTTAAAAAGCTCATCAAATATGTTGAAGGTGGGCGCACAGCGATAGTACAATCGCTCGAAAAAGATATGAAGCGCGCGGCTAAGAATGAAGAATTTGAACTTGCGGCGAGCTATCGTAACAAGCTTTCGCACCTACGGGAATTGCAGCGGCGCATTATGTTTGGCGATAAGGAATTCATGGATATTGCAAAGGATAAGGCGCTTACGCAACTTACTGAACTATTAGGCCTGGCTACTGTACCCGCGCGAATTGAGGGCTATGATATTTCACATATGAGCGGTACGAATGTTGTCGCGAGTATGGTGGTTTTTACAAATGGCGTGAGCGACCGTAGTAACTACCGAAAATTTAAAATGAGCCGGGCGACGAACGATGACACAGCAAATATGGCTGAAACAATATCACGGCGATTTAGCGAAAAAAATATTAAGGCGTGGGGACTGCCGGATCTGATTCTTATCGACGGGGGTAAGGGTCAGCTGCATGCGGCGCAACGCGCACTGGAACTTACGGGTATTCAAGTGCCCGCGGTGAGTATTGCAAAGCGCGAAGAAGAACTGGTGGTGGCAAAAAACGCACCGCACATTAATGATAGTTTTTTGCAGCAACTTATTCATACACCGCGTGAAGGTGTGAGTGTGATCGAGTCGGGCGGATACTACTTTGCGAACCTGCACGTTGGGCGGCATAATGCGGGCGGGCACTCGCGTAATCTTCGCGGTGGCGATAGTTTGAGTCCGTATGACGAGTTGACGAAATTGTTCCAGCGAATTCGCGATGAGTCGCATCGTTTTGCGGTGAGTTATCATACAACCCTTAAGCGCCAGGGTGTAACGAAGAGTCAGCTTGATGATATTCCAGGAATCGGTCCAGTGATGAAAAAGAAGTTGCTAAAACAGTTTGGTAGTGTGCGAGGGATTTCTTCGGCGACTGAAGCCGAGCTTCGTGCGGCGGTTGGGGCAAAACTTGCCGGCCGCATTCGTGCACATATTGGCGCTCAAGAATAATACCTGCCTGCTACAATAGAAATATGTTTCACACCAATAACCGTAAACGATTATTTGCTAAAGCTAAAGGCGAACTCATCATCCTTACCGCCTACGATAGTATGCAGCAATCTGGTGATATGGCTGCACCATTTCTGCAAGAATCTTCATTCTGGTGGGTGACGGGCATTAATCAGCCAGGCTGGAAGGTGGTGCTTGATACCGCACGAGGTGAAGCGACACTTGTGCGACCTCAGCGTTCGGAAGTTGACGTGATCTTTAACGGCGAATCGGATGATAATCAAATTCGAGCGACGAGTGGCATTCAGCACATTATTCCGCAGCGTGAGTTTGAGGCGTATCTACGTCAGCTTCATCGGCACCATACCATTGCGTATACGCTTACGCAAAAAGAAGACCACGAATTTATGCTTAATCCGGCAAAATCCACACTTGTTAGCATGCTCAAGCGCATCTTCCAATCGGTGCAATATTGTGACGCCTTATTTGCGGAGTTGAAAGCAATTAAACAGCCCGAAGAGCTGGCTCGAATGCGCGCCGCGATGAAGCTAACTTGTGATACGTTTGCGTTGGTGCAATCACGTCTTGCGGATTTTAAGACGGAAGCTGAGATTGAGGCTGAGTTTATTTATGCTTTTCATAAAGCAGGAGCTGATCATGCGTATGAGCCGATTGTTGCAAGTGGTAATCATGCATGTACGCTGCACTATGTAAATAATTCAGGGAAACTACGTGCGCGTGAAATGGTACTTATTGATATTGGTGCTCGAGTGGACGGATATTCCGCAGACGTAACGCGTACCTATTGCCGTAATCCAACCAAACGGCAGGTTGCCGTACATGCGGCTGTCGTCGAAGCCGAACAGGCGATTATTGAACTCATAACTCCTGGTTTGCCAATTGCCGATTACCTCAAGCAAGTCGATGAAATTATGAAACAGGCTCTACTGAAGCTCGGTTTGCTCACAGATATGAACGATACTGATACGTATCGGAAATACTTCCCCCATGCGGTAAGCCATGGCCTTGGCGTGGATACCCATGATAGCCTCGGTAGGCCACGCTACCTGGAAGTTGGAATGGTGCTAACAGTGGAGCCGGGGATCTATATCCCTGAAGAGTCAATCGGTGTACGTATTGAGGACGATATTCTTGTTACAAAGAACGGAAACGAAAATATGACAGGGCATCTATCGACTGCGCTTACTATCTAGTATTTCGCTAGCATATTCGATATAATATCTACAACAATGAAACGCCAGTTTTTTACATTTGTTATACGTTGGGTGCTCAACTCATTTGGTTTATGGGTTGCTGTACGCATTTTCGGTACCGGCTATAGCAACGAACAAATCTCAAATAGTATATCGGTATTTTTAGTAGCGGGGCTTATTTTCTCAGTTGTGAATGCCGTCCTTAAGCCTATTGTGATCATTTTATCGCTTCCGGCCATTCTTATTACCCTTGGACTGTTTACGGTTATCGTGAATGGCCTTATGGTATACATTTCACTCAAGCTTGCGCCGGGAATGCATATGACTTTTCTTAACTCAGTTCTTACCGGATTAGTGCTAAGTTTGGTAAACTATATTGTAAGTAGTGCACTTGAACTTGAATACGGACGCACACGGGAGGAGAAATCATGAATGTAACGAGTATCTTACAAGTAATTACTGTCGGTTCGGCGGTACTTCTTATTATTGCAATTTTGCTTCAGCAGCGTGGCGCGAGCCTAGGTGCGGGCTTTGGCGGGTCGAACGAACTTTATACTACACGACGTGGGCTCGATAAGAATCTTTTTGAGGTTACTATCGTTCTTGCAGTTATTTTCGTCCTGTCAATTCTTATTGGACTTGTCGTCCCGAATCTTAAGTAGCGGGTGATTGCTGCGTGAACGACGAACAAAAGGGGTGGGACAAAGTTCGCAGCGTAAAGCTGAATCGCAAGCAGCTTCTTCGTCGAATGCGTCGTGCAGAGGTAGTGTCGACGAAGCACGCACATAAGTTTGTGCTTGGCCGTATTGATAATATCCGCCTTGTCTCGCGGGAGATTACCATCTGGCTGATATTCGTTGGAGTGTTAATTGCTGGGCTCGGTGTCCAGATCTTGTGGAGTCAAGATAGCTATATGATGGCAGTGCCTCAAAGTGGGGGTGCCTATGTCGAGGGTGTGGTGGGTCGGATTGGCACGCTTAATCCTCTCTTCTCGTCAACGGATGCGGAGGCTTCGGTCTCGCGATTAGTTTTTTCATCGTTATATAATTATGACCGAACAGGGTCGTTGCACCAGGATTTAGCGACGGCAATGACGTCTGATAGCTCACAAAAAATCTATACAGTGACAATACGTGGTGACGCAAAATGGCACGACGGGCAGCCGCTTACGGCGCAGGATGTGGTGTTTACGATTAATCTCATTAAGAATCCGGCGACACGGTCGCCGCTAAGAGTGAATTGGCTCGATATCTCAGTAACCGCAATTAATGATACGACAGTGCAATTTACGCTCCCGGCCGTGTATGCAGCTTTTCCTCAAGCACTAACATTCCCAATTATGCCGATGCATCTTTTGAAGTCACTTGACCCATCTGCGGTGCGCGAAAGCGTATTTAGTCAAAGCCCAGTAGGAAGTGGTCCATTTAAATTTTCTCGACTGCAGCAGCTTGATACGACAAGTAGTCAAAAAGTAGTTCATTTGATTGCAAATACGAAGTATTATGCGGGAAGGCCAAAGCTTGATCGATTTGAGCTGCATTCGTACTCTACGGAAACAGCGCTTATACGGGCCGTCAATAACGGTGAAGTAAGTGGAGCATCGGATATTTCTGTAACGGGTGTGAAGGATGTAAAAAGCAAGCAGGTCACGACTACCTCGGAACCTGTCGATAGCGGCGTCTACTTGTTGTTCAATACCCAGAACCCCGTCTTAAAGGATGTGCCTGTGCGGCAAGCGTTACAACTTGCTACAAATACGGCGGACATTCGTAAAGCTCTTGGTGGTGGCGTGCTGCCACTTGACGGTCCATTACTTGAGAACCAACTAACGGGAACGAATGTGCCACATGCGCCAGCGCCTGACATCGCCAAAGCAAACCAGCTATTAGACGGTAGTGGATGGAAAATGACAAATGGGTACCGCGTGAAAGATGGACATACATTACAACTTGGCATTACCACAACTAAGGACAGTGAATATGAATTAGTTTTAAAGCAGGTTGAGGATCAGTGGCGTAAAATTGGCGTAAAGGTAACCACTAACGTCATTGACACTTCGAGTGCAACATCGACATTCGTGCAAAATGTATTGCAGGCACGTAACTTTGACGTTCTTCTATATGAACTTTCGATTGGTGCTGATCCTGACGTGTACGCGTACTGGCATTCTTCACAAATCGGTATGTCAGGATATAATTTCTCAAGTTACTCAAACCGTATTGTCGATGCAAGCCTTGCAAGCGCTCGATCACGACTTGAACCGGATCTTCGTAACGCAAAGTATAGCTTGTTTGTGCAACAGTGGCTTGCAGATGCGCCAGCTGTTGCGCTCTACCAGCCGGCAGTCGAATACATAACAGCAAGTGGAGTACAAGCAGTGAGATCGGGTGGTCATCTCGTGACACTTGCGGATCGGTATGCGGATGTACAATACTGGACGGTTGAAAACGGCTCAGTATATAAAACACCGTAGCTGTAATACTTTTGCTGTCATTAATAAAAAATACTCCGTAGTCGGAGTATTTTTTATAGGTATAAATTCATGGTGCACTGAAGAGGACTTGAACCTCCACGGCCGCAATGGCCACTAGCCCCTCAAGCTAGCGCGTCTACCAATTCCGCCACCAGTGCATAGGGATGAATGTACCTTCAAAATATACCAGACTTCGCCTCTGTTTGCAAGAGTTGTTCGGTATTGTCAAATCAATCGAAGTGATTTTTATTGTGCTACGTTGGTATCTGTTATAATGAATTGGACGGCGCGTTGGCGGAGCAGTTACGCAGCGGTCTGCAAAACCGCGTAGACGGGTGCGACTCCCGTACGTGCCTCCATGTGTATTTTGAAATGAGGAAATTATTCCTCGAATGCGCGGATGGCGGAATTGGTAGACGCGAGGGACTTAAAATCCCTTGACCAAAAGTCGTGCGGGTTCGATTCCCGCTCTGCGCACCAACGTAAAAATCCCAGTGTATAGCTGGGATTTTTACGTTGGTGTCATATTTTTCCACATAAACACCCAATCAAGAATTGACACTCCAAAACCTGCTGGGTAGAATACAGACTGGCGTGCACGCGGTGCGCCAGATATGAGAGGATTCGCATGCAAGTCAAGCGACGAAACCGTGGCATGAAGTCTATCGCCTCGGTTGTCACCGCACTGTTGCTGCTGTTGATGAGCTTCGGTTCGTCCGGCGTAACCTCGTCTGCCTATGGAGCCTCGCGCTCTGTGGGTGGGGTGGCGCTCGCATCTGCCGGTGCGCCTCAAAAGCTCCGCTGTCACCGCGACATGACGCCGACGTTGGCCGAATTCCAGCGTTACGGAGTCAGCGTGAGGGTCACCCTCGCAGTTCGACAGCGGTACGGAAGCACGCTTCGGGCGTGAGTTGCGGGATGCTGTGCCACAAGCACACCCCGTATAGCTGCCTGCTCCCCCACACCGCGGGGAGCAGGCAGCTAATTTTCATGAATACTGATATACTATAGATATTATGGCTGCGAACGCAAAAAAGACCCGGGGGACACAGAAAAATAAGAAGCCAACAACGAAGCAGGCGCCCAAAGCGCCCCTTCTTTGGTATCAGTATGTTGGCAATTGGTTTAGAACAATATGGCAATGGATGGTTCGTAAGAATCAGGCGTTTCTCGCGAGGCGTCCGCATCGTAGCTTTCGACTGACGCGCCGCCGCGATTTAGGTCGAAGCCTTAAAACTGAGGGTTATGTCGCCTTTACGGTATATGTTAATCGGGTGTTTAGTCGGCATTGGCGTATGTTTGGCCTATTGATCCTTATTTACGCACTCATTATGGCAGCTCTTGGTGCAATTACTACTCAGGATACCTATAATTCTATTGATGCGCTTCTGCGCGGCGCAGCTGGCGATTTCTTTGGTAAGGGGGTCGGTCAAATTGGACAAGCTAGCCTCGTTGCGCTTTCAGCATTTGCGTCGAGCGCCGGTAATCTCCAGCCAGATCAGCATGTGTATCTTATCTTGAGTCTGATTTTAGCTTGGCTTTCTACGGTGTGGCTACTGCGCGAAATTATGCTTGGACGGAAACCTAAATTACGCGATGGACTATATAATTCGGGTGCACCGATACTATCAACACTCGGTGTCGTTCTCGTCCTTATTGTGCAACTGCTCCCGGTTGGACTTGTGGTGTTAGCGTATGGCGCTTTGTCATCAGTGGGCATCATAGAAGATGGGTTTGGCAGCATGCTGTTTTGGCTTATTGCTGCAACGATTGCCGCCCTTGTTCTGTATTGGATTACTAGCACTATTATTGCGCTCGTTGTCGTGACGTTGCCGGGGATGTACCCATTACGCGCCGTTAAGCTATCTGGCGATCTTGTAGTAGGGCGACGACTACGTATTATGTATCGGTTGCTTTGGGGATTGATAGCAGTTGTCCTGACATGGGTCGGTGTCTTAATCGTAACTATTTTACTCGATAATTTCCTAAAAATGTTAGTACCGGGAATCGGGTGGTTGCCAATTGTTCCGTATATCGGTGCACTTATGACCGCTTATGTTGTTGTGTGGTATGCCACGTACACATACTTGTTCTATAGGAAAGTAGTTGATGACGATGCTAAGCCAGCTTAGTCACGAACAGGCACGTGAGCGCATCGAAAAGTTACGTGTTGCGATTAATGACTATCGCTACCATTATCATGTGCTTGATGAATCAACGATGAGCGAAGCCGCAGCTGATAGCCTTAAACATGAACTTTCGCAGCTCGAGATGCAGTATCCTGACCTCGTTACACCAGATAGTCCAACGCAGCGTGTTGCCGGCAAGGCGCTCGATAAATTTACGAAGGTGACCCACCGAACACGAATGATCAGTCTGGCAGACGTGTTTGATGAAGAAGAGATTGCTGCGTGGATTGAGCGTATGCAAAAGGCCTTACCAGGCGTGTCAGATGAATATCTCTGTGATATTAAGATGGACGGCCTCGCTTGCTCGCTTGTGTATCAAGACGGGCTACTGCAGCAGGCGGTGACTCGTGGTGATGGACTTGTCGGTGAAGATGTCACAATGAATGTGCGCACCATTAAGAACGTTCCGTTGCGTTTAAGGGGAAATCAGAAGTTTGCAGCATTTTTGCGTGGACGAACGGAGATTCGCGGTGAGATCGTGATGTACAAAAAGGATTTTGCAAAACTTAATGAAGTGCGTGAAAAGGCTGGCGAGCCGCTATTTAAAAATCCGCGCAATCTTGCGGCAGGCACGATTCGGCAACTTGACCCACAGCTCGTAGCGGCGAGGCCTCTTCACTTTGTTGGCTATGATGTTATCCGGGATAATTGGGATGATGTGCCAACGATTGCTTATGGCTATGACGCTCTTTATGAACTTGGGATTGAGACGAGCAAACAGACACAGGTAGTAAAAGGTAAGGCGGCAATTGTTGATTACATTACGCATCTTGGGGAGATTCGTGAAGGGCTAAAGTTCAATACTGACGGTGCGGTAGTGAAACTGAATGATCGAGCGCAGTTTGAACAACTCGGTATTGTTGGCAAGACCCCGCGCGCTGCTGTAGCCTTTAAGTTTGCCGCCGAAGAGGCAACGACTATCGTGAAAGATATTGTCATTTCGATTGGCCGTACAGGTGCGGCAACGCCCGTTGCGGTGTTTGACCCTGTCCAAGTAGCAGGCACAACGGTTCAGCATGCAAGTTTGCATAATGCAGATGAGATCGCACGGCTTGACGTGCGTCGCGGTGACACGGTTATCATTTTTAAGGCTGGCGATATCATTCCACAAGTTCAGAGCGTCGTGCCCGATTTGCGACCGAAAGACTCTCAGCCTATTAATTATGAAGAAGAGCTACTACGTCAATATCCTGAACTAGAATTTGTGCGTCCCGAGGGTGAAGTGGTGTACCGCGTGAAAGGTCTTACGGGCGATATCATCTTAAAGCGTTCAGTGGAGCATTTTGTATCGAAAGGCGCTCTCGATATCGATACCTTTGGCGAGAAGAATGTTATTGCTGTTATTGATGCAGGCTATGTACATAATCTTGCCGATATTTACCGGCTTACAAAAGAGCAGCTCTTGAAACTCGATCGCTTCGGCGACATTTCAGCACAGAAATTAATCGATGCAATCGCTGCAGCTAAACATCCGCCGCTTGAGCGATTTGTATACGGACTTGGCATTCGGCATGTTGGCGTGCAAACAGCAATTGACCTTGTGGGTCATTTCGGCAGCTTGAAAGCACTCACCTATGCAACAATTGACGAACTCGAGAGCGTCGCCGGTATTGGGCGGGTTGTAGCAGAGAGCATCGCGGCTTGGTTTGCAGATGAAGATAACGTAGCACTGATTGATGAGTTTGCGAAACTTGGCGTTACGCCGTTCTTTGAGGAGAAAACGGGTAAGCTGCTTGGTCAAAACTTTGTTATTACGGGTACACTTGAAAGCATGAGTCGCGATGATGCTGCTGATAAAATACGAGCTCTCGGTGGTACATTCCAAACAGCTGTTGCAAAAGACACACACTTTCTCGTAGTAGGCGGTAAGGTAGGCGCAAGTAAGCTCAAAAAAGCCGAGCAATATGGTACAAAAATCATTAACGAAGCAGAGCTCCTAGAGCTGCTAAAAAAGTAAGCTGCAAATTTTCGAGGAGAGTCTATGCCAACATTTCGATATGCAAAATTAGTACGCGACAACATTCCAGGGTGGCATCGAGACAACGGCCATACAGTAGTGGGGCGCCAGTTAGTGGGTGAAGAACTATTAAAAGCACTTGCGGCAAAATTGCATGAAGAGGCCGATGAAGTAGATGGCGCGATGGACCGAAAAGAGCTCATTGAAGAAATTGGTGATGTGCAACAGATTATTAACGATTTGCTTACAACCCAAGAAATTACAAAAGAAGAACTCGACGAGACTATAGCAAAGAAGACAAGCCGAAAAGGTGGATTCTTAAAAGGCGAATATGTCGAATCAATAACAATACCTGACGAGAATGACGAGTGGGTGCAGTATTGTCGTAAATCACCAGACAAATATCCAGAAATAGGATAGAATAAGCGTAACTATGAATGCGATCAAGGCAAAAGAGCTCGTTGTGCAAAAGGGTAAAGCTAACATCCTGCATGGTCTTGAGATGACGATTCGTGCGGGCACGATCACGGGACTCATTGGCCCGAGCGGGTCGGGCAAAACAACGCTCATGCGGGCGATTGTTGGTGTCCAAAAATATAGCGGTGAACTGTTGGTTCTGGGAAAACCGGCAGGTGCTGTATCGCTTCGTCCGCGACTCGGATATGTAACGCAGTCTCCTGCGGTGTATGATGACTTGACAGTTAAGCAGAATATTCACTATTTTGCACGCGTTGTAGGTGTCGCTAAACACGACGCAGATGCAGTACTTGCTCAAGTGCGGCTCGACGCACAGCAAGGGCAACTTGTCCGCTCGTTATCGGGTGGTCAACGTGCTCGCGTGAGCCTAGCGATTGCACTACTTGGCGACCCTGATATTCTTATACTTGACGAGCCAACCGTCGGGCTTGACCCAATATTACGTAATGAGCTGTGGAGCCAATTTTCTGAGCTTGCTCGACAGGGGAAGGCCCTATTGGTGTCAAGTCACGTTATGGATGAGGCGGAGCGCTGTGAGGAGCTAGTGCTCATTCGGGATGGAAATCTTCTTTGGAATGACTCGCGGCAAAAATTAATGGAAGTAACGAAGGCGAGTAGCGTCAGTGATGCGTTTGTTTCGATGATTAAGAGGGAAGTCTGATGTATCATTTACGAGCGACATTTGCCACGGCTGGGCGCATTCTCCAGCAGCTACTTCATGATAAGCGTACTGTCGCGTTGATGTTTTTAGCGCCGACTATTTTAATGGGGTTACTCGCGTGGGTATTTTCAAATAATACTCACATGTTCAATTCTATTGCGCCGGCATTGCTCGGTGTCTTTCCTTTTGTCATTATGTTCTTAACGACAAGTATTACGACACTGCGTGAGCGAACGGGTGGAACGCTCGAACGTCTCATGACGATGCGTATTAGCAAGCTGGATATTATTGTTGGCTATGCACTCGCATTTGGATTATTTGGTATCGTTCAGTCCATAATCACGAGTAGTGTAGCTATTTACTGGCTAGGAATGGATGTTTCGGGGCCTCAGTGGTTTGTCATTATTGTCGCGATTACAGACACACTTCTCGGTGTTGCACTTGGCTTGCTCGCTAGCGCGTTTGCTCGAACCGAGTTTCAGGCCGTGCAGTTTATGCCGGCGTTTATATTTCCGCAGCTTATTGTGTGTGGTCTTTTTGTGCCACTCGCTCAATTGCCTGATGCGCTTAATGCCGCAGCATATTGGCTGCCATTAACCTACGCCGTCGATGCGCTGAATGGCGTAGTGACGAATAGTGTTATTACTGCAGATATGTGGCGCGATATATGGGTTGTATGCTGTTTTATTGTAGTGGCACTTGCACTTGCAAGCTTGACACTGAGACGTCGAAGCTAACTGTAGCACCTCGAGGCCCGTCTAAGTTATAACCTTTGCTATAATAAATTCATTATGAGATATCTTAAAACAAACACTACCTACTGTTTTTCGCCACCTATTATGATCGCAACATTTTTTATTGAAATTGGTCTTGCGATGTATGTCTCTTGGCGCTATACGCTCAATGAAGTCACTCGGTTGGCGGTCGCACTTCTTACATTCTTAGCCATCTTCCAGCTCGCTGAGTACAACGTATGCGAGGGGAGCTTTGGCATTAATAGTCTTGGATGGGCGCGACTTGGCTATGTTGCTATTACGCTGTTGCCGCCAATTGGATTTCATCTTGCAACAAAAATTGCCGGTCAAAAACAGCGTGGACTTGTAGCGTTTGCCTATACTGCTGGCATAGCATTCGCACTCTTTTTTGCATTCTCAGGCGATGGAATTACGTCTCCAGCATGTCTTGGTAACTATGTGATCTTTAAATCGGCACCAGGGAGTGTGTGGTTGTATACACTTTATTACTATGGTTGGCTTGTTATGAGTGTTGTCTATGCATTTACGAGAGCAAAAGCCGGCATCGCTAAGCATAAAGCGCGCGCACTTATGTCGCTCGCGCTTGGTTATGTAGCATTTATCTTACCGACTACCGCAGTGAACATTGCAGATCCATCAACAATTTCAGGGATCCCGTCAATTATGTGTGGTTTTGCGGTTATTTTAGCAATTGTGCTTGCAGGCGATGTTTTACCGCAGTATTACCGCGTTAAGACGCTTAAGGGGCTTGTGAGTGGAACGGCTGCGAGGTAAATTGCCACGGCCTGTCTTTCGGGCGTTAATAGCGATCGTCGGCGGTGCAGTGCTTATTGCCGGAATTATAATGATTCCATATCCGGGCCCAGGATGGGTGGTGGTGTTTATTGGGCTTGCCATTTTATCTCAGGAATTCGAGTGGGCAGGGCGCGCGCTACACTATGCGCGCACGCGGTATGATCGGTGGAGCGAATGGGTAGGGCGTCAACATTGGGGAATTAAAACACTACTTTTCTGCTTAACAAGCATCATTGTTATTGCGACAATCTGGCTTTTGAATGGATACGGATTGATTAATGGATGGCTGCATCTTAGGCAAGACTGGGTTAACTCGCCATTTGTTCACTAGGGCTATCTAGGGAAAATGCGCTAAAATAGAAAGCGTGCCACGGAGAAAGCCTATTAAACAAGACCGCAAATTAACTACACGTGAATACGCGATGGCTATGTTCCGTGTTGCCCAAACAACATATCGGGCAGCGCCGCTTGCTATTATTGTGCAACTTACTGGGTCAATTATATCCGCCGTTTTGCCGATTGTGACCACCTATTTTGCCGCACGTGCGACCACGGCGCTAGCTGAGGCGTATGCCGGTAATCATTCGGCGGGTAGGCAGGTCCTACTGTATGTGGGGATAACGGCAGTGCTTGGTGTGGTAATGACGGCATGGCAAAGTTTAGAGAATTATGTCACGCAGCTTATGCGCTACCGAGTAGAGGCGGCAATGACCGACCGCATGTACGAGCATTTCCATGAGATAGATTTCTGGCGTTACGATGATAAAGAGACTGCCGATATGTATGATAAAGCACAGCAATTTGCGCGGTTTTTTCCATACATTTTTGATCGTCTCGCCTCGATCGTTACGCAGTTTATCACTATGCTCACCGGCCTCGTGGCACTAATATGGGTAAGCTGGTGGCTTGGTCTTATCGTGCTTGCGGCAGTTGTGCCGGGAATTATGATTCAGTTTCGACTGTCCCGTGCGAGTGCTAAACACTGGAAGGATAATGTCGAGACTCGGCGCAGCCAAAATATGATTGAATGGCAGATTTTGCAGCCACGATTTATGGCCGAGCTTCGTCTGTACGGTATCGTTCGCTACTTACTTACTATGCGTATTGAACTTCGTGACAAGGATGAGAAAGCCCGTATAGAGTTTGAGCGTAAATATATCGGTAAGAAGCTTGCGGCAGACGTACTCGAAGCAGTGGCAGAGGTGACGACGCTATTCTGGATTGCTCTTCAGGTGATTAATCGTTTGCAGCCAATCGGGCAATTCTTGTATGTACAGCAGATTGTTTCCCGCACCATGAACGGTGTAAGCGGCCTTGTGAATACGATCAGTTCGATAGACGAAGACATCGCAAATTTGTTTGATTACAACGAATTCATGGCGTTGCCAGCGCAGTCTGCGGGCAAGCAACTACTGAATGCTGCGCCTCGCGTCATTACGATCGACCATGTTTCGTTCCATTATCCAACAAATGAAAAACGTGTTCTCCGCGACGTATCTTTCTCCATCGAGGTTGGGCAGCATGTGGCAATCGTGGGTGAGAATGGTGCGGGCAAGTCAACACTCATTAAATTATTAACAGGTCTGTATGAGCCAACCAAGGGCTCAGTACGGCTTGATGGCATTGCGCTTAATGATATTGATGTGGGTTCATGGCATAAATATTTAGGTGTGTTGCAGCAGGATTATATTGCCTATGGGTTTGCGACGGCTAAGGATAACGTGTATTATGGCGACACTTCCCAAGAATTTGACGTTTCACGATTCGAAACAGCACTTGATAAAGCTGAAGCGAGCAGTTTTCTAAGGAAACTTCCACGAGGCGTCGATTCGTATGTGAATCCGTGGATGGAAGATGCGGATGGCAACCCCGGCACCGATTTATCTGGCGGGCAGTGGCAGCGTTTGGCTTTGGCGCGTAATTTTTATCGTGATAGCCCAGTGATTATTTTGGATGAGCCAACGAGCGCGATTGATGCGCTTGCGGAGTCACGCATCTTCAAACATCTTCTTGGTGAAAAGAACAAGACGATTATTACTATTAGTCATCGTCTTACAACAATCGATAAAGCGGATGTTGTGTTTATGATGAAAGACGGACAATTAGTCGAACAGGGTACAGCAAAAGAACTTATTGCCAAAAAAGGTGAGTTCTACACAATGTTTGAGAGCCAGATCAATTAAATAACCGCCCTAGAAAGAGCGGTTATTTAATTGATCAGTTATGCTTACCAGCTACGCTGACGGAAGCTGTTGCCACCGCCGTTGTTGCCACCGCGGAAACCGCCGTCACGAGGTTTGTCCTCACGAGGGCGAGCGAGGCTCACGTTGATAGCGCGACCATCAAGATCTTTGCCGTTAAGCTCGTCAACTGCCTTTTGGTTGTTTGCTTCGTCTTCAAATTCAACGAAACCAAAACCCTTTGAGCGGTTTGTTTCGCGATCAGTGATCACGTGTGCGCTTTTAACTGCACCAATTTGCTCAAAGTATGCCTTAAGGCTGTCGTCAGTAGTTGCGTATGCAAGGCTACCGATAAATAGATTTGCCATAATGTAATTCTATTCTTTCTTGTTAATGCTTTTCGTCAGATCGACCAAAGATTAACGGATTGAGGAAAGAATAGAACATACTCTTTTTCATTCACGTTGTACTTGCTCTGAACATCTTTAGTTAATCACATTTTTGGTTATTTGGCTATAGCAACTTGAAACACGCAAGCACATGCGATATAGTAAGGGCAATGCTGGTACGCATTAGGGGTACTCCCTGATGCCAAGCAAAACAAACATCTACAACCAGTGCCCCGGGTGGGCGCGTAGCAGCAAGAAATTTCACCATCTAGCAGTAGATGGTGACTTTTTATTTGCTTACTAGTCTGATAGGGTGGAGGTAGAAGTAGTTATAGGGAGGTAGTAATGTTTAAGCCAACAGTAGCATTTAGTGGTTTTTCGGTGAATGATTTAGATGAAGCACGCGCATTTTATAGTGAGAAGTTAGGGTTGAAGGTTACCGAGGCCGGGGCTGGTCTCCATATTCATGTTCCCGGCAGTAAGGTGCCAGTGTTCATGTATCCAAAGGGTGTGGTGCATCAGCCGGCAACATTTACTATCCTGAACTTTAAAGTCGACGATATTGATAGTACCGTAGATGAGCTTATGGGTCGCGGTATTACTTTTGAAATATATGAGAACACCGACGAAAAGGGGGTTTTGCGCGGCATCACAAATGATATGGGGCCAGATATCGCCTGGTTTAAAGATCCATCTGGCAATATTCTCTCTGTTCTGCAGGAATCAAACTAGTCTACTGAACCGAAAAGGTTCCTTCGACTTCGTCGTGGGCGTGGTCGTGGAACATGAACTCACCGGCCTGATCCATCGTTATGGTGAAGCTCTCGTTTTGATTAAGCGTATCTTTGGTGATGCCGTCATATGGTTGGTGATGGTCGTGCTGTCCAAATGCCATAAAGCGCGTGACATTGTCGAGATTTTTAATGGTAAGCGTGTCACATAGATGCCCATCCGTATGACCAGGTGAAACTTTGTCGTCTTGGATAATGACCGTATGGTTAATATTTGTTTGTCTGCAGGTAATCGGCGCTTTATTGACTGGAGTGGGAGGCTGAGATGGGCGAACTAATCCATATATTGCAATGGCACTTACAGTAGCTACGCCAAGAGTAGGTAAGACAAGTTGGAGAGAAATACGTTTCATACTTATGCTTATCATACCAGGAATACGAATGGTTCTGTTATGATGGAGGTACGTTAATTTCGTACGAAGGAAGGTTTTTAAATGATTCTTACACTGTATGAGAAAGAGCATCTTGTTGATAATGTGTGGGCGTTCCGGTTTAGGCCGAGTGAACCACTGGTGTGGACTGCGGGCCAGTATGTGCGCGTAGAGCTTCCACATGATAACCCTGATGAAGAAGGCGCGCGGCGCTGGTTCACAAATTCCGCGGCGCCATATGAAGGAATTTTACAGATTACGACAAGGGTTACCGATACGACATTTAAGCAGGCGCTTTTTCAACTTGAAATTGGCAGTACAAACTTGCAGCTTATTGAAGCGCCTGAAGGTGATTTTGTCTGGCAAGATGCTAATATGCCGGTAGTGTTCGTAGCGGGCGGCATTGGGGTGACGCCGTTTCGTAGTATTATCAAGCAGCGCATTCATGATGGTCGAGCACTTAATCTGTCGTTGGTATATGGCAGTAGGTCTCCTGAGGTGCCGTTCAAAGACGAACTTAGCGAGTGGATGAGCGCCGACCCGACATTGAAAGTGCACTATGTGAGCGGTAGTCCACTTACTACTGAAGCTATTTTTGCAGAGATCCCTACGCTTAATAGCTCGCTTGTGTACGTGTCCGGACCCGAACCGATGGTAGAAGCGCTCGGTGATGACCTTAAAACGCAGGGCTTACCTGAATCACAGCTCAAGCAAGATTTCTTTCCGAATTACGACGAGAACAACTATTAGTATTTTTCGGCAAAATAAAAAGCCCCTTTCTATTTTTAAAGGGGCTTTTGTATGGCATACAGTTTAGTGAGCGCTTACTACTTCTGTAGCGGCCGCATGGCTATCTGTACGCTTGTTCGCGTGAAGTACAAACGTAGCAATCAAGAAGGCGATGCCTGCAAAGAGACTGGCAACCAAGAAGGCGCGTTTGTCGCCGGCGACAAGCGCCGAAACAGGGTTAAGCCCAGAATCTTTGGCGACTGATGAAGCAACGCCAGACAGTATCGCGAGCCCGAGCGCCCCACCCATTTGTTGTGAGGTGTTGAGCATGCCAGAGGCAAGGCCTGTCTGCTCGGCACGTACGCCAGAGGTTGCTGCAATGTTGACTGAGATGAAACTCATGCCCATGCCGGCGGCCATCAAAATGATAGCAGGGAGAATGCCGGTAAGGTAAGTGCTTGCGATAGTTATTTGGCTTAGCCATAGCAGACCAAGGCCAAGGAGCAATGAGCCAGTCATCAAAAACTTCTTAAAACCAACCCGCTGCATAAATCGCGGAACAGTATTGGCTACGATAGCAAGTACGATTGGGAAAGGAAGGAACGCAACACCAGCCTCAACGGGCTTGTAATGCATAACACTCTGGAGGTAGAGCGAAAGGAGGAAGAACTGACCAAGCATACCAGCGGTGATAGGCGTCATGATTGCATTGGCACCGGCAACATTACGAATCTTGAAGATTGAGAGAGGCATGAGCGGGTGGCTTGCGCGCGATTCATTCCAGATAAATCCGGCGAGCAATACTGCGCTTGCCGCGAGCGTGCCAAGAGTCGCGAAACTCGTCCAGCCCCAGCTCGGTGCCTCAGTAAGCCCATATACAAGACTCATAAGCCCCGATGTTACCAGCAGCGCGCCACGGAGGTCGAGGTGACGATGTGACGCCGTTGATGCGTGAAGCGGAACATACTTAACGATACCAGCAATGGCGATAAGTCCCACGGGTACGTTAATAAAGAAGTTCCAGCGCCAGTTAAGATATTCAGTAAAGACTCCACCGATAACCAGTCCAGCAGCTGCACCGCCAGCCGCGACAGCTGACCATACGCCAAGTGCAGTGTTGCGAGCTTTGCCTTCACGGAATGTGGTAAGCACAATCGAGAGAGCGCTCGGCGACATGAATGCTGCGCTCATTCCTTGTAGAGCCCTTAATACAATCAGCTGTATTGGTGACTGCGCAAGGCCAATGAGGAGTGATATAAGCGTAAAGCCGCTAATGCCAATTAATAATGTACGCCTACGTCCAAACAAATCGGCTGCGCGTCCGCCAAGAAGGAGGGTGCCGCCAAATGTTAACGCGTACGTAGTGATGACCCACTGTAGGGCTGATGGATCGAACCCGAGCGCCTTTTGGATTGCTGGCAGGGCAACATTCGCAACTGACGTATCGAGTACAACCATGAATTGTGCCAGTGCTAAGAGGGTGAGCACAATCCAACGTGATTGTTGTTTCATTTAATACCTTTCGTAGATTACTTGAATACGTCAACTATCGTACTGCAATATAGTTGAATAAGTCAAGTAATTTGCTAAAAAATGTAAAATGCGCTAAAATAAATGGGTATGAATGACGCGGTACTTCACGACAATCTTTACTGGATGCTGATTCAGGTTGCTTTTCGTTCAAAACACGGGTTGATGAAGCTCGCCGAAAAGTATGATCTTACTGTTGTGCAGCTCCATAGCCTTGGTGCTATGAACCCAGGAATGGCGATTCCAATGAACGAGTTATCGTGCATCTTACTTTGCGATGCATCGAATGTTACTGGTATTGTCGATCGATTGCTTTCTCAGGGGTATATCAAGCGCGAAGAAAATCCTGCCGATCGCCGTGTTAAGCTTATTACTCTTACAGCAGAGGGAGAAAAGCTTCGTGCAACCTTGCTTGAGGAGGTCTCGCGCTACGAGATGCCTGAAATAAAACGACTGAGCGCCGCTCAGCGTGACGAGCTGAAATCAATGCTTTCTCTGATTTTGCAGCCACCAGAAAAAGCCTAGGCTTTTAATTTTAGCGTAAGTATGGTACAGTAACAGAAAGGAATTGTCCCCGGAGGGGCATTATTTTTATGACAGATCACAAATTCATTCGCAATATTGCAATTATCGCACACGTGGACCACGGCAAGACGACACTTGTTGATGGTCTTCTTAAGCAAAGTAAGACCTTCCGCGACAACCAAGCTGAAATGGGCCAGCAGCTTATTATGGATAGCGGCGACCAAGAGCATGAACGGGGCATCACTATTACTGCTAAGCAAACAAGTATTTACCACGGCGACTACAAAATCAATATTATCGACACCCCGGGTCACGCTGATTTTAGTGGTGAGGTAGAACGCACACTTAATATGGCTGACGGCGTACTCCTTATTGTCGATGCTCAGGAAGGCCCTATGCCACAGACAAAGTTCGTGCTTTCAAAGGCGCTTGAGCTTGGACTGAAGCCAGTCGTTGTTATCAACAAGATTGATAAGCCTGCTCGTCGTATTGCAGAAGTTGAAGATGAGCTTTCTGATCTGTTCCTTGAACTTGCAACCGATGATAGTCAATTGCAGTACCCAATTTACTACGCGATTGGTCGTGATGGTAAGTCTTGGAAATCAATGCCTGAAAATGTTGAACAGCACGCTGATCTTGAGCCAATTTTTGAAGCAATTATTAACGACATTCCAGCGCCTGAAGTTGATGAGAATGGCGCGTTGCAGCTACTTGTTACGAGCCTTACGTACGATTCATTCCTTGGTAAGTATGCGATTGGTCGTATTACTCGCGGTGAAGTGAAACGTGGTCCAGTAGTTCTGATTAAGCGTGACGGTACCCAGATAAGCAGCAAGATCGAAAAGATTTTCGGTTACCGCGGTCTTCAAAAAGAAGAAATCACTGAAGCAAGTGCCGGTGACATTGTCGCGCTCGTTGGTGTGGGTGATGCGCATATTGGTGAAACAATCGCCGATAAGGATAATCCAGAGGCACTCCCTACAATAGATATTGAAGCGCCAACACTTAGCATGTATCTCGGTCCGAACACGAGCCCAATGAAGGGTAAAGAAGGCGAGTTTACGACATCACGCCAAATTGGCGATCGTTTGAAGAAAGAACTTGAAACTAACGTATCCCTGCGCGTCGAAGAGAATGGCATTGGCTTTACAGTAAGTGGCCGTGGTGAGCTGCACCTTTCTGTGCTTATCGAAACAATGCGACGCGAAGGCTTCGAATTTGAAGTCGGTCGACCGCAGGTTGTGACAATCATGGAAGACGGTGTTGAAAAAGAGCCTGTCGAAGAGCTTTATATTGAAGTTGCCCCAGAATTTGTTGGTGCCGTGAGCCAAGAACTTGGCGCACGTCGCGCAGAGATGCGTGCGCAGGAGCAAACCTCAAGTGGTACTGCTCGCCTTGATTATATTTTGCCAACACGCGCATTGATTGGTCTTCGTAACATCTTGCTTACCCAAACTAAGGGTACAGTGATTATGAACAGCTTGCCACACGGCTACCAGCCACTCAGTGGTAAATTACCAAAGAACCGTAACGGCGTGCTTATCTCATTTGAAGCTGGCACGACAACTCCGTATGCACTTCAGACCGCTGAAGCGCGTGGTGAATTGTATGTCGGCGCTGGTACGGTTGTGTACGCTGGTATGATTATTGGTTTGAACCGTCGTAATGAAGACATGGAAATTAATGTCTGTAAGGCAAAGCATCTTACAAACATGCGTTCGAGCTCGAGCGATGGCGTGGTTCAGCTAACGCCATTTACCGACCTTAGTCTTGAGCAATGTATCGACTTTATCGAAGATGACGAGCTTCTCGAAGTAACACCAAAGAGTCTTCGTCTTCGTAAGCGCTACCTCGATGCGAATGAACGCAAGCGTCATCAAAAATAGTAGCAAATAATACATCCTACGCCTGGTTGTAACAGATATGTGAAAGCCGTATAATACGGATATGTTTAACCTTTGGCGTCCACAAAAGCAAAACGAGTTAGTAGCAAAAAGTGCGAACACCGTTAAGACTGCCGTCGTGCAAACGGCAGGCGCTTTGATGCCAGTGAGTGAAAGCCCCGAAGAGGCGCTGAAAGCATTATTTGAGGAGGTGCAGCAGCGCCAGGTATATCCAGATGGTAAGACCTTTGCCGATATGATTCCACGTCAGCGTATTCGTCGGCTGCTGCGCACCTACGAGGCCGAGCAATCGTTGCCTGATTTCGATCTGCATGCATTTGTCGATAGGCATTTTTACGAGTTTTTACCAGGTGGCCATGAGGTACATATCCAAAACAATGTAAGTACCCGCGAACATGTGAGGAATTTATGGCCGCAGCTTCAGCGCCGTAATCGTCGTGACCGCGGATCGCTCGTTGCAGTACCGCACGAATATGTTGTGCCGGGCGGGCGTTTTAGTGAACAGTTTTACTGGGACTCGTATTTTATTATGCTTGGGCTTGCCGCTGATGAGCACTGGGATATCATCGAAGGCATGATGAAAAACTACATGTTTATGATATTTAAATTTGGCCGTATCCCGACAGCTAACCGTACGTATTTTTTGACGCGCAGCCAACCGCCGTTTTTTGCGCATATGGTACGCTTGCTCGCAAAGCATAATGGCCGGACTCGGACATTCGCTGAATATTTACCATCGCTTTTACTTGAATATCGTTTTTGGATGAAGGGTCGGCGCGATGTTGTCGCGGATGCTGATTTGCAGGCTAAGCTGCGTGTCGTATGTATGCCAAATGGTGTCGTATTGAATCGATATTTTGACGATAAGGCAACGCCGCGCCCGGAATCGCATCGCGAAGACGCGGAGACCGCAGCCTTTGCTATCACGCAAAATAAGCGCAAAGTATATCGAGACCTCCGCGCGGCGGCTGAAAGCGGATGGGACTTTAGTAGTCGCTGGTTTAGTGATCCTAATAAAATCGAAACAATTCATACAACAGATATGGTGCAGGTCGATCTGAACTGCTTACTGTATCAGCTGGAGATGACGATTGCCGATGCATATACTGCGCTGAAACAGCCGCTTTTATCGCGTAAATTCCGTCAAGCAGCTGAAAAGCGCGCAGATGCAATTCGTCGTTACTGCTGGAATCCAGAAACGCAGTTCTTTGAGGATTACAATTTTAGGACGGGCACGACCACTGGTAAGGCGACACTCGCTGGAGCATTCCCGCTGTATGCAAAAATTGCGACAAGCGAGCAAGCGACTGCGGTGGCTAAACGTATTGAAAGCGATTTCCTGAAAAAGGGCGGACTTATTACGACACTTGAAACGACCGCTCAGCAATGGGATGCGCCCAATGGCTGGGCACCGTTGCAGTGGACGACAATTCAAGGACTCCGAGCATACGGGCACCATACGCTTGCAAATCGTATTCGCGATCGATGGCTTGAGATTAATGATCGGGTATACGAGACGACGCATAAAATGGTTGAGAAATATGATGTAGTAACAGCGCAGCCAGGTGGTGGCGGTGAATACCCATTGCAAGATGGATTCGGCTGGACGAATGGCGTCTATGCTGCGCTTTATGACGAAAGGCGGGACAAACGTGGCGGGTAAACCATGGAGTGAAGTAAATGCGATCTATCAGATTTATCCGCGCAGTTTTAAGGACAGTAACAGTGATGGCATCGGTGATCTACGCGGTGTAATCGAAAAGCTCGATTATCTTCATGGTCAGAAAGATTCACTTGGCATTGATGCGATTTGGTTTAGCCCAATATTCACTTCACCGATGGCTGATATGGGCTACGACGTAAGCGACTATTGTGATATCGATCCGCTTTTTGGTACGCTTGATGATTTTAAGGAGCTTGTCGAAAAAGCACATGAACGCAATATTAATGTGATGATTGATTTCGTTCCGAACCACACAAGTAGTGAGCATCCATGGTTTTTGGCGTCACGTAAAAACGACAAAAACAAAAAAGACTATTACGTATGGCGCGACGCGAAACCGGACGGCAGCACTCCTAATAACTGGCTCAGTATTTTTGGCGGCTCTGCATGGGAATGGGATGATGAACGCAAGCAGTATTACCTGCACACGTTCCTTAAAGAACAGCCTGATTTGAATTGGGATAATCCAATGGTGCGTGATGAAATGAAGCGTGTGGTACGGTTTTGGATGGAGCTTGGTGTGGATGGCATTCGCGCGGATGCCGTGCGTTGGATCAGCAAAGACCCAGGGCTGCACGATGATCCGAAAAATGCGGAATGGAAACCGAATGGCACCGATAATACATTTGATTCATTGCGTCACAAGTACAGTCGTTTTTGGCAGAATCTTTTCCCATACCTTCGTGAGCTAACTGATGTGATGGCGGAATTCGATAATCGTATTATGATCTTCGAAGATTATCCGGATGATAACTATTCGACAAAATCACAATATCTTGGGTTCTATAACGTCGATCCAAAGATCGGCATGCCATTTAATTTTGAAGGCTTGTGGGCGAAATTCGATGCGACGACGTTCCGCAATTTCATTACTGAATTTCAGGGTATGATTGACCCGGATGCGCACCGGCCGATTTACTGTTTTGGTAACCACGATCAATGGCGTATGGTGAGTCGATATGGCAGCGAAGAAAAAGCGCGATTAGTAGCGTTATTACAGATGACACTACCAGGCCTCCCGACGCTTTACTATGGCGATGAACTAGGTATGCCGAACACACCAGTCTTGCACGATGAGATCCGCGATCTATCTGCGTTTAGTTCTGGGGACGACAGCGTTAGTCGTGATCCCGAGCGTACGCCAATGCAATGGGAGAAAGGTGAATTTGCAGGGTTTAGTGATGTAAAGCCGTGGCTTCCAACAGGAAAAAGTGTGAGTACGCATAATGTTGCAGTGCAACTTAACGAACCGGACTCATTCCTTTCGTTGTATCGACGATTATTGCGGCTTCGATCTCGTCACGAGATTTTGCGCAACGGATCATATGAAGCATTTGGCGATACCGATGAAAATGTTTTTGTTTACTCGCGAAGATTTGGTGACGAGCATGTATTTGTGGCGTTGAATTTTAGCGATAAAGAGCAAACGTTTACGTTGCCGCACAAGGGTCGTGTGATTTGCTGTACTCACCCCGTTGATTATCCTGTGATTGATGAGAATCACGTGGTTACACTTCGCCCATATGAAGGTGTCATCATTGAGTGTGCGAAGCATCCACTTCAGTCACATACTAACTAGGAGACATCTTTAGGAAGAAAACCGTTTTCCGGTTTAAATCCCGCCTTCCATTCGTAATCTTTGTTATACCCAAGATTTTTCATCAGTTTTGTAGGTGCGTTACGAATATGGAGCGGTACGGGTGCGTCAGAAAATCGCTTTGCTAGGTCTTTCGCTATGTACATTAGGTCGCCGACTTCGCGCGATTTTTCACTGCGGGCAAGAGCGATGGCGCAGTGGTATAGATTGTAGTTTGCTTCAGGTAGGCCAACGCGCTCTACGGCTTGAAAGGTCGCCACGGCGAGTGCTAATGCGCCGTTGCCAGCAAGGCCAATGTCTTCACTGGCAAAAATCACCATTCTGCGTGCGATGAATTTAGGATCTTCGCCAGCATCAAGCATGCGGCTCATATAATAAAGTGTTGCGGCAACATCGCTGCCGCGCATACTTTTAATGAATGCCGACACGACATCGTAGTGCATGTCGCCTTTTTTATCATACCCGGGGACCTTTTTCTGGGCAGCAGCTTTCACGATTTCGGGCGTGACTTTTTTATCGAAGCTGAGTGCAAGCTCAAGGTTGCCGAGCGCCGCTCGCGCATCACCTCCAGATAGTTCCGCTAAATAATCGATCGCTTCTGGCGTGATATTTTTTGTTTGCTTAGATTTAGTGAGTGCGCGATTAATGATATCGATAATGTCTTGTTTAGCAAGTGACTCCAGGACTAATACGCGGCTACGGCTGAGTAGTGGGGTAATCACTTCAAAGCTTGGGTTTTCGGTGGTTGCGCCAATCAGTGTGATAAGCCCTGATTCTACGTGCGGCAAGAATGCATCTTGCTGTGCTTTATTGAAACGGTGAATCTCGTCCACAAATAAAATAGTTCGAATGCCGAGATTCCAGTTTTGACGTGCGTGTTCGATGACTTTTTCAACATCTTTTTTACCGCTTGTTACAGCAGAAAGCTCAATAAATTCTGCTTCAACCTCGCGGGCAATAATGCGGGCAAGAGTTGTTTTGCCCGTTCCGGGTGGGCCCCATAGAATAAGACTAACGGGTTCTTTGCTGCGTACAATTTGCCGCAGGATTTCACCTTTTCCGAGCAAGTGTGCCTGACCGATGACTTCATCCAGGCTTGTTGGTCGCATACGCTCCGCCAGTGGTACTCTCTCCATAGTTCCATTATAACGGATATGGGCAGCTTTCGGTGGAGCGTCTCAATCTGTATGGCTGAGATTACCCATTCGAGGAATTATGACTAATTCACATGTGCGTAGGGTATTTTACAGTCCTTAGCTTTGACGGTATACTGGAGTAACAATGACACGACAAACTGTATTACTTGCATTTGGTGGGGAGTCGTCGGAGCACGAAGTGTCTATTAGTTCGGCCCGCAACATCTATGCCGCAATGGACGGCGAAAAATACGATACAAAACTTTGCTATATCGATAAGCACGGTAAGTGGTGGTTGCTCGACCAATGGACGGAATCGTTAGAGCGCCACGGTGGTGTGCAGCTCGTTGCCGTGCCGGGCACAAAAAGCTTTATGACGGTTCCTGGCAATTCTGTAATTCATATCGACGTTATTTTCCCAGCCCTTCATGGCAAGAATGGTGAAGACGGAACGATACAAGGACTTGCCACACTACTTGGTATTCCTATTGTTGGGTGTGATGTGACGGCGAGCGCCGTGTGTATGGACAAAGCGATCACAAAGCAGATTCTCGTGGCTAATAGCATCAAGACTGCTGATTTTTATCTGCACCGTCGCGGTGAAAAACTACTTTCGTATAAAGAAATCGCCAAGAATTTAGGTGAGGTATTTTTTGTAAAGCCGGCGCGAGCGGGTAGCTCGGTCGGCGTAAGTAAAGTGCACGGCGAAAGTGAATACCTGACTGCAGTGAAAGCGGCGCTTGAACATGATGACCGCGTGCTAATAGAAGAATTTATCGATGGGCGAGAGCTAGAGCTCGCGGTACTCGGCAACCCACCAAAGCAACAAGTGAGTGGCGTAGGCGAGATTATTGCTGGCGCTGAGTTTTACGACTACGAAGATAAATACGCCGATACTAGTGCTGCACAGGTGCTCACAAATATCGAGTTGAGTGATGTGGTGCTTGAAAAACTACAAATGGTAGCAAGTCAGACTTACGCGGCGCTTGGGTGTACAGGACTTTCACGAGTTGACTTTCGGATGAAGGGCAACGTGCCATATGTGCTGGAAGTGAATACGATGCCTGGCTTTACGAACATAAGCATGTACCCGAAGCTATGGCGCGCAGCCGGGATGCATTATCCCGAACTTGTCGATAAATTGATACAATTAGCAGTGAAGGATTAACGGAGGATAACATAATGGGATTCGGTGTAACACTTGGCATTATTGTCATCATTATTATTTTAAGTAGCGTCAAAGTAATCAATCAGTTCGAGCGCGGTGTAATACTGACGCTTGGTAAATTTACTGGCATTCGTGAGCCGGGACTACGTCTTGTTGTGCCTGTTTTTCAGCGTATCATTAAGGTTGATCAGCGTACAAATACAATTGATATCCCTAAGCAAGAGGTAATCACAAAAGATAATGTGACCGTAAACGTGGATGCGGTCGTGTACTTCCGCGTAAAAGACGCCGAAAAAGCCGTGCTTGAAGTTGCGAATTTCGTATACGCAAGCAGTCAGTTTGCTCAGGCGGCTCTACGTGACGTAACGGGTAATGTAGATCTCGATGACCTATTGAGTAAGCGCGATGACGTTAGTCAACAGATTGAGCAGATTGTTGACACTGAAACCGAAAAATGGGGTATCGATATTGAAAACGTAAAGATTCAAAATATCGAACTTCCGCAGGATATGAAACGTGCAATGGCAAAGCAGGCAGAGGCTGAGCGTGAGCGTCGCGCGGTAATTATCACTGCGGATGGTGAACGCCAGGCGGCGCAAGGCATCGCCGATGCTGCAGTGACACTTGCAAAGAGCGAAGGTGGTATGAACATTCGTACCCTGCAAACGCTCGAGAAAATCGCGAGTGAACCAAGCCAAAAAACACTTGTCGTGCTGCCGACGGATATGGCGAATAGCGGTATTGCTCAGGCGATCACCTTTAGCGAGTCGAACAAGAAGTAGAAAAATAAGATGCAAGACGGCGAGGTTATTACAGCCCGGTATTTAGATGCGCTCATTCCTGAGATAGCAGATGAGTTGGGTGTAACGTGTCACTCATTTTCTAGTAACTGGGTGCACCAGCTTAGTTTAGGGAACGTGCGTGCAGAGATTTTCGGCTACAAGTTTGGGATCAATGGAGCTGCTGCCGCGGCAATTGCTGGTGATAAAGTAGCTACATCTGATATCTTACGGCATAATGGAATCTCCGCTGTCGAGCACGTATTGCTTCATAATTACCAAGGACAGCTTAAACGATACGGTAGCGTGGAAGGCGAAGTAGTAGCAAAACCTCTTAGTGGATCAGGCGGCTGGGGCGTGCAGAAGTTCGCGAATCAGGCCGAGGCAGAACAAGTGATTTCTGAATCCGAGCGTTTTGCTTGGGCGATATCCCCCTATCGCGAGATCGCTCGTGAGATTCGTATAATTATGCTTGATGGTGAAATTCTTCTTGCCTACGAAAAAACCCAGCCAGTAGTGCGCGATGGGCTGAAAATGTTTAATCTTGGTGCCGGTGCTAAACCGCTTGATATTCAACCTCATGCTGCGCTCGCAGATATGGTGAGAGAGACTATGATGATGCTTAATTTACGCCTTGCATCAGTTGATGTGGTGGAGCTACAAAATGGCGAACTTTGTGTCATGGAAGTGAACGACGGGATTATGATGGAGCACTATATGCGTCAAAGCGATGATCATCGTACGCGAGGTAAATCTGTTTACGTAAAAATAATTCGTACACTTGTTGCTGGCTAAAAAATAATCCTAGAATTCTAGGATTATTTTCATGGTGCGGGTAGAGGGAGTCGAACCCTCATCTCAGCCTTGGGAAGGCTACATAATAGCCGCTATACGATACCCGCGTAATGAACTTAGTATATCATCTCCTTTGAAGAGGTGATAAAAAATAACCCACTTTCGTGAGTTACTTTTCTTGGTGGCTCCTACTGGACTTGAACCAGTGACACGAGGCTCTTCAGGCCTCTGCTCTACCAACTGAGCTAAAGAGCCACATTGGCGTTTCGTGGTTTTACGTCATTCACGAAATTGACGGTGTAGCCGCAAAGGCTTTACTTCGCTCTATTTTACTAGATAAGGGGCAAATAGACAAGCGGGCGGGTAAATTGTTATGATGGATGGGTGATGCAGCCAGTAAGTGATGACGAATTTGATCAACTCATTCAGCGAGCAATGGGTGAATTGCCACAAGAATACATAAAAGGACTTGATAATGTCGCAATCACGTACGCGGACGAGCCAACGCCTGAGCAGCTTATTGCTAATCATGTTGGGCCGAACCAGCTGTTGCTCGGGTTATACGAAGGCATCCCACAAACCTCACGATTTTCTACCAGCTATAGCGGCGTGTTGCCTGACAAAATAACCATCTTTAAGCACCCTATTATGCTTGTTACGCACGATAGTATTTCATTTTTCGAACAAATCAAGCGCACGTTATGGCACGAAATTGCCCACCATTATGGGCTTGGCCATGATAGAATTCACGTGCTTGAAAGAAGTTAAATGATGTCTTTTTTACATAAAATATTCCTTGAAGCGACTGTATAATAAGTAGTTGGCATAATAAATAATTGAGATCGTAAATAAAAGGAGATACATGTCCGAACACCCTACTCACTCGGCACATCACCATGCGAGTAAGCTGACACATCGTGAACGAACAGTAGCGCTTACCATCGTGGCGCTCGCGTTTGTCATGGACTTACTCGACAATACTATTGTTAACATCGCTATTCCATCGATTCGCGAAAACCTCGGCGCGAGTTACGCGACCATTCAGTGGTTGATTGCGGGCTATGCTTTGAGCTTCGCTGTGCTACTGATTACTGGCGGCCGTATGGGAGACGTGTTTGGCTACAAGAAGCTCTTTATGTGGGGCGTCGGTGGCTTTACGCTTGCCAGCCTCTTAAGCGGTCTTGCCTGGAACTCTGAAGTGCTGATTGCCGCACGTCTTTTGCAGGGTGGCATGGCGGCGCTTATGGTTCCACAGGTGATGAGCCTGATGCAAATTATGTTCAAACCGAGTGAGCGCGGTGGCGTAATGGGAATTTTCGGTGCACTTGCCGGTGTTGCCGCAAGTCTCGGCCCTGTTATTGGTGGTATTTTAATCCACTTTAATATTGCTGGTCTTGATTGGCGTCCAATCTTCCTGATTAACGTACCGGTTGGTATTTTCGCGCTCTTTATGGCGGCGAAGTATCTTCCTGATGGCAAATCGCCACATCCACTTAAGCTCGATATTGTCGGCACAATCCTTATTGTGGTTGCGATGTTCCTTTTCGTGTTCCCACTTATCGAAGGCCGTGATTATGATTGGCCAGCTTGGTGCTTTGCGATGATGGCTGCAGCTGTTCCAATGCTTGGTATGTTTGTTTGGTGGCAGAGTATCAAAGACAAAAAGGACGGTTCACCGCTTGTTGTGCCTGCGCTTATGAAAACCCGTACATTTATTACTGGTTTGATTGTGAATATCATTTTCGAAGGTGCAATGATTGGTTTCTTCTTGCCGTTCACGCTTATCTTGCAGGTAGGTCTTGGGTATGAGGTTATTAAGGCAGCGCTGACAGGTATTCCAACGGCAGTCGGTATCTCTGTAGTGATGGCGGTATTCGGGCAGAAGTTAATTCCAAAGCTCGGCCGATACACAATGACGCTTGGTACAGTTATTATGGCAATTGGCCTTGGCCTTATCTACTTCTTTGTTCATTGGCATGGCCTTAATACCACTCCGTGGGAGTTCATTCCTGGCCTGTTGGTTACTGGTGCTGGTATGGCGCTTATTATGTCACCGATGTTCTCAGTAGTACTTACTGACGTTGATTCAAAGCATGCTGGTAGTGCGTCTGGCGTATTGAACGCTGTTCAGCAGCTTGGTGGTGCAATTGGCACGGCCTTGATTGGCGTATTCTTCTTTGGCCAGCTTGTTACGAGCGCACCTGCAAGTTTTGCCTCAGTCGAGCCAAGTATTCGCGCAAGCCTTGCAGACGCGCACCTGCCTAAGACTACTGAAGACCAGATCCTTAAGGGCGCGAAGACATGTTTTGTTGATACAAACAAGGCAAAAGATGCAAGCGAAACCCCCGATAGTTGTAAAAAATTGCAACAGCCTGCAGCTGCCCCGTCAGCTGACGTTACATCACACATGACGCCTGTGCAGATCAGTCAGATGGAAGAAGTCCAGAAAAAGACAGGTAAGATTGTTGGTAATGCAATCACCGATGGAGTTAAGAAGGCGAATGCCGCTAACTTCACAGAGGCGTTCCGCGTAGCGGTAATCTTCGAGCTTGCGATTCTTGCTGTCGTATTCTTACTCAGCTTTACACTTCCACGCCACATTCGACCAGCCGAAGATGGCATGGGTCACTAGAATTAGTTGCCAAGCACTTTGTGCGCAAGGCTAATAACCTCTGAAACCGGCTGAGACTCTAGGGTCTGGCCGGTTTTATAGCTGAGCATAATCCATTGTTTATCGGTGAGGATATGGAGGAGGCCTAAATCTTCGTCAAAGTAAGCTTTATTACCGAGACCATTTACTGGCTGGCTATGGATAACGTTCTTTTCATGGCCAGTAAATTCTGATTGGTTTTGCGTAATGCCATCCTTGTTTGTTGCAGATCGTACGGAGATAGCGATGCTTTTCATTGCGGTGCGATCAGCATTCTTATCGGTATAACTACATCGACTGGTTGCCGTTTCGGCATCGGAAGCGATCTGTGGAGCGTTGGCATCCGTGCTAATGACTTGGTCGCCTAGAATATCCATGGCTTTAGTTGGGGTGAGCATATCGCAAGCCTTCGCAGGTTCATACGCCAACTTTGGTGGTCGTGGTTGATTGTAAATGAAAAGTGCGCCAAATATAATGGCACAGCTAATGACAATTGTTCCGATAATAAAATTTTGCTTGTGTTCTGCAATGTAGGTCGTAGCTGTCTCAAAGTAGTTTTTCATAATTAGTTACAGTATATCAGTAGTAACAGCTATACAGCTAATGAATATTCTGTTACTTTAAGCATGTATTAAACGAAAGTTACCTTTAATAGAGATATGTTTAAGAAATTAGCTGTTGCCGGATTTGTCATCGTTACGTTTATTGTGTATAGCTTTCATCAAAGAAATGAAGGTACTCAAGCCGTGCAAAGAGTTACGAGTAGCCAAAGCCAGAACACTACTTCACCACAAACGACTTCTAGCTCAAGCACGACGTCACCTAGTGCTATGACGAGCTATAAAGACGGCACCTATACAGGTAAAAGCAGTGACGCATTCTATGGCTATGTACAGGTGCGAGCGACTGTTTCTGGGGGTCGTCTTTCAGATATTACAATCTTGAATTATCCGCAGGACCGCGATAATTCAATCGCGATCAATAACGATGCGCTTCCACAGCTTAAGCAGCAAGCGATCCAAGCACAGTCTTCAGCGGTTGACGGTGTTTCAGGCGCAACGGACACGAGCCAAGCATTCATGGAGTCACTTGGCGATGCCCTTGCACAGGCTAAAGCATGATCCGACAAACCCAATTAATTATGGGCATGCCGATTACGGTCATGACGCCTGATATGTCGGTGACGGATGAAAATATAAATGAGGTTTTTGATTTCTTTACAAAAATTGATCGGGAGTACAGTCCATTTATTAGTACGAGCGTCGTTTCGCGTATTAACGACGGTAGTGTAGGAGAATCAGAGTACCCAAAAGAACTAAAAGACATTCTGAAGATTGCTGAACAAACAAAGCGTGAGGCAGATGGATACTTTGACGTGTGGCACAATGGTAGATTTGACCCGTCAGGCGTGGTTAAGGGATGGGCAATCGCAAAAGCGGCTGAGTTATTAGCTAAGCACACAAATGACTTTTATATTGATGCGGGTGGTGATATTCAGGCGAGTGGTGTGAACGATGCGGGCGATCCTTGGCGAATAGGAGTGCGTAATCCATTTGATCGCCATCAGAATATTCAAGTAGTTGTACTGAAAGATCACGCTATTGCAACGTCAGGTACTGCAATTCGCGGGCAGCATATATACGATCCTGTAGAAGGCAAAAAACTTGATGAAGTCGCATCGATTAGCGTGGTTGCGCGAAATATTATTGATGCTGATCGTATGGCGACTGCCGCGTTTGCGATGGGGTCTAATGGGATTTATTTTATTGAACAACTTGATGGCTATGAGGCATGTGCCGTGATGCATGATAGAACTATGATAGCAACAACAGGATGGCACGATTACGAGGCAAAAGCATGAATTACATAGACAACTTCATTAACCGTATTACGATGTATCGGCTCCTTATTTACTATCTTTGCGGGTTACTGCTTGCGGCGATGTTTTTTGGCGCTATTGGGACGCTTTCGTATCCACCGCAGATGATATTACTCTCGGCGTCAATTACCGTTGGCGCGAGCTACGTAGTGAATTATATCTTCGCAAAGATATATGATGCACCAAGTAATACGGAATCAGCGCTCATTACCGGGCTTATTCTTTCTCTGATCATTACCCCGATGTCATCACTGAAAGACATTACATTTTTACTCGCTGCATCGGGATTAGCAATTGCAGCAAAGTACATTCTCGCAATTGGCAATAAGCATATTTTTAATCCTGCCGCTATCGCGGTGGTATTAACGGCATTTGGACCAGGCGAATCGGCAAGTTGGTGGGTAGGATCGGCGGCACTGTTGCCGCTTGTGCTAGCTGGAGGCTTACTCATTATACGTAAAATTAGACGCACAACAATGGTGGTAATCTTCTTTGGAGCTGCAGTGGCTTCTGTTGCGACATTGGCGGCAATGTCCGGACATGACGTTGTTTCCACGGTGCAAACTACCTTTCTCCATTCGTCGTTATTCTTCCTTGGATTTGTGATGCTTACCGAGCCTTGGACATCACCATCAACAAAGATTTATCGCTATATATATGCGGCAATTGTGGGACTATTGTTCTCGCCACTTATACACGTAGGAAGCATCTATTCCACGCCAGAGATCGCACTGATTATTGGCAACCTTTATGCTTTTTTGGTAACACCGATAGCAAAAACAAAGGTTAATATTGTTCGGCGACGTATGTATGGGGCAAACACCGAAGACATCGAACTTGCCCCTGAGCATCCGTTTTTGTATAAGCCAGGTCAATATGTAGAAATGACCTTGCCACATAAAGGGAGTGATGCGCGTGGAGCTCGCCGCTACTTCACGCTCGCATCTTCACCGACGGAAGATACCCTTCGGTTAGGTGTGCGTTACTATGAGAATGGTAGTAGCTTTAAGAGCTCTCTTCATAATCCTGACAGTACCTTTATGTCATTCGGTCAGGTTGGCGGGGACTTCACGTTACCTAAGAGTAAAGACGCGAAGCTTGCGTTTATTGCTGGTGGTATTGGGTGACGCCTTTTAGGAGCATGGTTAAGTATTTGGCAGATACGAATGACGCACGGCCTGCGATTATGTTGTACGGGGAGCGAAGCATCGAGGATATTGCATACAGAGAAATATTTGAAGAAGCGCAGTCTAAGATCGGACTTGTTGTTCGATATGTTATTGGATCAATGCCGCAGCAGTTGAGTAGTAATGAAATTGTTGGCATGATCAATCGTGATCTCATTGCACGCGAAATTCCCGATTATGCCTCAAGAACCTTTTATATATCAGGTCCGCAGTCAATGGTGAAAGGTGTGAAAAAAGAACTGCGATCTATGGGGGTGTCACGTCGAAATATTAAAACCGACTATTTCTTTGGGTATGCATGATAAACATATGTAGTATGATTAAGGTATGGATATGTTCATCGTATTTTGTGCAAAGTACCTCATTATTGTAATTGGCTTACTGGCGCTTGGCTACTGGCTTACATTGCCGCGTAAGCAAAAAACCGAAGTGCTTGTAATGGGCATTATTACTGGAATTGTGGCGCTTATTCTAGCGAAAGCAGGGGGAGCGCTGTTTACTGACCCGCGCCCATTCGTATCTGATCACATTACACCTCTTTTCCCATATACTGCCGACAACGGATTCCCTTCAGATCATACGCTACTTGGGATGACAGTTACTATGGCGCTACTTAGTGTTTCGCGTCGCTGGGCACTCAACGTATTTGTTCTCACGATTGTTGTCGGTGCTTCTCGCGTTCTTGCCGGAGTCCATCATCCTATTGATATCGTCGGAAGTATTCTATTTGGTGCTCTGGGTGGGGTAGTTGCGATTTATGCATCGCCAAAAGTGATTGACTTGCTCGCCGCGTCGAAATTTTCTAAAACGCTCGGTCTTCACCACGACTCTAAAAAGAAAAAGTAGCAATTTCTTCTGTTTACGTTAAATCGACCCCTGTTATGGGGTTGATTTAGTATTGTTTTACATAAAGTACCTTGACAGGCATAGTAATGTGATATACAATGCAAATATGATCGATACGAAATTAACGTCAGATCTCTTACGCGGACATACCGACACGATGATTCTTAAACTACTCATCGATGGCGATAAATATGGGTACGAGATAACCAAGCACATTCACGACGCATCAGGCGGTGAGTACGAGCTCAAGGAAGCAACGATGTACTCAAGTCTAAAGCGTCTTGAAGCAGATGGTCGCATATCCTCATATTGGGGCGACGAAAGTCAGGGTGGCCGACGCAAATATTACCGCATAACCGAAAGCGGTCGGGAAGTTTACGATACGAATATCACTACCTGGAACGCAGCAAAGCAAATTTTAGAAAAATTATTATAAGGAGACAATAATGAACGACAAACTTACACAATTTCTCGATAATGCATTTAAGCCATACGGTAATTTCCCTGGGCGAAAAGATGTTGAGCAAGAATTACTCGCAAACTTGAACGAAAAATATAACGATTTAAAGCTACAAGGCAAAAGCGACGATGAAGCATATCAAGCGACGATCGATTCATTTGGTGATGTAGCGGAAATTATGGACAACGTGCAGCACGCGCCAAATAAAGAGCTCGATAATGACAACCGATCAATCGGTCGTACATTACGCGAAACATTTAAGCTTGCAAAAAAGAGTACGTCTAAATTTTCGATGACAGAGCTCAAGCAGAGCGATCTTAGCGACACTGAACTTGCGGGATCTAACTTTAGCTTCGCATCGTTGAGCGAGACAAACTTTAATGACTCAAATCTTACTGGTGCAACCTTTAACGGTGCAGATGTGCGCGGCTCATCATTTAAGGCAGCGAATCTTGTGAACGCATCGTTTGCAGGAAGTGACCTTACGAATGTTAATTTTGCCGAGGCTGACCTTACTAATGCTCATATTAAAGCCTGTGCACTGAAGGATGCTTCTTTTAAGAACGCAATACTAGACAATACATCTTTCAAACATTCTGATCTTTCTGATATTTCATTCGAAGGCCAGACGCTTCGCGGGACTGTATTTGATGGTTCATCAGTTAAAAAAGCGTCGTTCAAGAACGCAACCCTTATCGATGTGACATTTCACCATTCGGATGTTAAGCATACTATATTTGACGGCGCTGCGATGGATAAAGTTACCTACGCGCTTCTCAAAGGCGCAAAAGCAAACCTTGATAACGTAACAGTGAAATAGAGCTATGAGTGCGATCGTAATAGAGAACCTAACTAAATCATATGGCAAGCATCAAGTGCTAAAAGGCGTGAATTTTACCGTTGAAGAAGGCAAAATCTTTGCACTACTTGGCAGCAATGGTGCCGGCAAAACAACTATCATTAACATTCTTACGACTTTAATTCCAGCAGACGGCGGTAACGCAAATGTGGTTGGTTACAATGTGGCTACAGAAGCACAAAAGATTCGTCGCGCGATAAGCCTTACTGGGCAGTTTGCAGCGGTCGATGACATGCTTTCGGCGCGTGAGAATTTGCAGCTTATCTGCGATTTACGGCACGTTAAAAATGGCAAAAACGTCGCCACAAAGCTGCTCGCAGACTTTGGTCTGAGCGATGCTGCGGATCGCCGAGCGGGAACGTTCTCAGGCGGTATGCGCCGTCGTCTCGACATTGCGATGAGTCTTGTTGGTACGCCTGAAATCATTTTCTTGGACGAGCCAACAACTGGACTAGACCCAGAGGCTCGCAATGAAATGTGGCGGACGATTCGTAAACTTGCCGCTGGTGGCACGACAATTTTACTGACGACACAGTACCTGGATGAAGCGGATGAGCTTGCAGACCGGATCGCAGTGCTTGATGGTGGCAAGATCGTCGCAAATGGCACCGCAACTGAACTTAAAAAACTCGTTCCCGCTGGCGTGATTGAGATGACCTTTGCTGATGATGCTACAGCTAAAAAAGCCGCTACTGCGCTTGCTGAGCTTGTGCCTAAACAAGATGGCGAAACGCTTACTGTTACTAGTGATGGCAGCGTAAAGGGACTTGCGGCCCTCTTCCGTAAAATGGAAGCTTCAGGCTGTGAACCAACAGAATTTTCACAAAAACAACCAACGCTTGATGATGTCTTTTTCAAACTAACTGGTAAACAGAAAACTACTGAATCTGAGAAAGGAAAGGAAAACTAAGATGCTTCGTGATACATGGACGATGGCGATGCGTAGTCTAAAGCATATCTTACGTAGTCCAGACACAATTATTACCGTCGTGATGATGCCAATTGCGATGCTGTTGCTGTTCGTCTACGTATTCGGTGGCGCAATCGGCCACGGCACGGGTACGAGTTACATCAACTTTATTACCCCTGGTATCATTGTGATGACAGTAGTAAGCGGTATTGCTTACGCGGCATTTCGACTTAACGTAGATATCCAAAAAGGGATCATTAACCGATTCCGTACTATGCCGGTTGCGCCAAGTTCAATTCTTGGCGGACAGGCGGCGAGCTCGACGCTTTCAAACCTTGTTTCGTCAATGCTAGTTCTTGCGGTTGCATTTGCTGCAGGGTTCCGTACGAGTGCCGGCCTTGGTGAGTGGTTGATGTTTGCAGCGCTACTTGTGTTGTTTACGCTCGCACTTACGTGGATGGCGGTATTCTTCGGTCTTCTTGCTAAGACTGCCGAAGGATCAGGGTCATTTAGCTACTTACTAATGCTCTTGATCTTTATTAGCCCGTCGTTTGTTCCGACGGCCAGTATGACGCCAGTTCTCCGTGGCTTTGCAGATAACCAGCCGCTCACGCCGATTATCGAGACTATGCGGTCGTTGCTGACAAATGGTACAGCAGGTAGCCACGCAGTGCTCGCCTTCGTATGGTGTATCGGTATTCTTGTGCTTGCTTACGGCGCATCAGTGATGCTCTACAGGCGACGAAGCGCATAGCCTGCAAAACATTAAAAGAAGCGTCCGAAATGGGCGCTTCTTTTTGGTGGTCAATATTAAATTTCTTCGCGTGGTCGAGTGATAGTGGCAAGTTTTGCGATACCCCAGCCAACGACGTAGTAGACAACAATCGCTACTAGCGTACTTACCTCAAGATACGACTTTCCGTAGGTAGGTTGGTAGCTGAATATGCCGTAGAAGGGTGCGGCGAAAATGTCACTAAGGCTGTAAACAAAACTTACGAATCCTGCGCTATTGTTTGCGCCCAAGAGCTGAAGAACGACGCGGATAAGGAGAAGGATAACGATCGTGCCGGTGATATACCACACGACTCGTTGGAAGATCACTACTCCAGGGGTTGGTGTTTGCTGCGTTACTGACCTTCGATGGACTTGCGTTCCGCCACTCGCCGTATTTGTCTCTCTTACCTCTGTTGTCTGCTTCTCTTCTTCCATAGAAACCTCCTTAGATAGTAACTCTATTATACGCCCATAAAACAAGTGAAATCAAAGAAACGTATGCTTGATACTGTATTTTCGAATGATTTAGGATAAATAATTTGTGTTAGCTCTTGAAAAATATGTCATTCTACTCTATAATTTCAGGTTGTACGCGGGTATAGCTCAGTTGTTAGAGCGCATCCTTGCCAAGGATGAGGCCACGAGTTAGAGTCTCGTTACCCGCACCATTGAAATTATAGAAAAGGAGCTCAGGTGAGCTCTTTTTCTTATAGCAACCAATGAACATATTCAGAGTCGTATTTTTCTATACAAGCCAGTTAGCTCTTATGCTAATTTTCTTGCCAAGATCTCCAAGCATAATATGATTGCTTGAACTGAGCCCTTTTGGTGGCACGTTGCTCCTGCGGATAGCTTTCAAAGATATCATCATCGCCCGCAACAATACCGAACATTTGCGAAATCTGATCTGACTGGTTTATTAGATATTGCCTAATCGGAGGCAAAGTATCGCCGTACGCGATAAGTGGTTCTGGCTGTTGAGAAAGAACATCGGCAATAAGCCAGCGCAAGCCTTCTTCGCAGTCGGGCGCATCGCCACGGACAATATGACTACCTGCACGTAAGGCCGTACGTAGATATCCTATGCGCTCAATCGCATTAAATGCTCGACCTAATTTACTCTCTCCAGTATGGTCGAATACTACCTCAGTCCTCGCCCTGTTAATTAGTGTCGTATCACCGTTATAAAAACTGGCGAGGTTGGCTTCGAAAGCAGCTTGCTCCTCAAGCTCATCATTGGCCGTTTTATCGCCAAATGAAATGTCGCCGACGATTGACTCTGCCCAGTCATGAATAAGCGCGGCAACTTGCAATAGCTGTTCGTCCTCATCGGTAAGAAAGTTAGGGCTGAGTATCTGCGACGCTCTAATGAAATCTTGAGCTAAACCGTAAGTGAGTGTTAGGTGGGTTAGATTATTAACATCAGCACCTAGCAAGTCGACCCAGCGCTCATTTGATACGTCAGCTGGTTTGTAGCGCTCATAGCGAACGCGGTCGGCAAGAGTCTTACCGAAGTCAGTTTTCTTAAATTCCTCATGGATCTCTATCAACCGAGTGCGGGGTGTATGTTCCATATAGTGTCCTTGTTCAGTTATGTCCACTAGCATCTCAAAGACCGACATATGTATCCAGGGTATTTCATACCCCTGGAAAAAGCGCAGTAACTGAGGTAAATTGAGTGTAGTGAAGAGGCCTGAGTTACATCGAGTTGAAATCTTAGTTTTGCGTACATTGCGACGTAGTACTTCTGCGCGCTTCAGCGAACTTATGAAGCCAACAGAATTAAAAAGCGACGCGTTCAAGTTTTATGTTCGAAGGCTACGGGAGCTTGGATATATAAGCAAGGATGAAGATGGAAACTATTCGCTTACGGCAGTCGGGAAGGAGTTTGCTAATAATCTTGATGAAGATACAGCAATGATCCAAAAGCAGCCTAAACTTTCAATCCTCATAATTATCCCTAAGCCCAAAGACGAGACTCGTTTCCTTTTTCAACGCCGCTTGCGCCAACCTTACTATGATTTTTACGGTCAACTCAGTGGCCCTGTGAAATGGGGCGAGGAGATTGAAGTGACTGCCGCAAGAGAACTTACTAAGCAAACGGGCCTCGTTGGTGATTGCAAAGTAATGGGCTTTTATCGCCAAAAAGATTTCGACAACACGGCTGAATTGCTACTTGAGGATAAATTATTCGCGATTGTAGAAGCGATTGTCAAAGATGAAGTACTTGAGAATTCATGGAGTGGCGGTTATAACGAATGGATGACGCTTGAGGAGTATATGCAAAAAGAGAAACGGTTCCCGGCTACCGAGAGAGTCTTAGCGATGCGAGCTACTAATCAAACATACGCTTCGGAAATGGCAAGTTATGCGCCGGAAGAATATTGAGGCTTAATATTAAAGTGGCTATGAGTAGTTGCCTTTAGTAGACAATTGGCAACATGTTTTCTTCCTGATTCGGTAAGGATGGGAGGCTCTGCAGGTCGTTATTTACCAGTGCCTCAAAAAGTTTGAGTAAGTTCTGTTCCATCGCACCAGATATTATCAAAAAGAGCTCAACACGAGCTCTTTTTGTTAGGAAATCGGGTAAATCTCCTGGGTTGATACTATCTAAGATCTGTACCTTTTGCTTCTTTAATATTCTTTACTCTTCTCATTGTTTCGGCTACTGTTTTTATTAAATCATCAGCCGATTTCGGAACATCTCCAAATACACCATGCGCAAAACTTATGCCAATCGCTTGTAATGCCTCAAGTTCTGGGGACATTTCGCTCTGGTTGGCACGCATTAGCTCGAGCCCATAGTAGAGTCTTCGAGTAATTGCCTCAAAAGCAGCATCTTCTTTACCCGGTATTACGGGTATGATTGCTGCGAATTCATCGCCCCCTAGGCGGTAAACTCTGTCATTATGGCGTACACTTTCTTGAATGAGGCGAGCAATGGTAGCTAACGTAGCATCCCCAAATTCATAGCCAAGAACATCGTTAACGAGCTTGAAATAGTCAAGGTCCCCAAGGATAACCATCCATCGAAATTGTGCAAAGGGTTCCGTTTGTCGCTGATGACCCATCAAGATAAGATCGTTGGCGAGCATCTGGAGATCTTGATCAAAAGCGCCTCGATTTTTCAGGCCGGTAAGGGCGTCGGTGGACGCCCTATCGTTTGCCTCATGAATCAAGCGATCTTTCTCAGAAAGCATTTCGACTTGTCGAAGCATAATGCGTCGTAACCCAGCGACAGCGAGAAGCGCATCTTCAGACAAATCTTCCTGTTCTAGAGTTTCAAAGTATAATGAGGCGCGTCTAGTATGTTCTGACATGTTAAATGTACTCGGAGCTCATCAATTGAACCTTAACGTAAATGCCTGACTATCAATCGGAAAGGCGTAGACATCTTCTTCTCGAAAAGAGTCGAGAAGACCTGGGTTCGATTTAAGTTCGTCGGTAATATGCCGTAATTTTTCTGGGTTACCATTAGTACTGCCGACAAAAGCAATTGCAGCGACTAACTCATCAAGGCTCGGAGTATGAAGCTCAGCACGTAGGGTCTGGCTTACGACATCGCCTTGCTGTAGAAGATGTGCCTCGAGGGCACTTACATGACTTCCGCTTGTATCGCGCGGTAGCCCAATCTTGTTCATAATCGTAGCGTAGTCTGAAGGTAGGTCGGAAAAAGTAATAATACTAAGACTTCCGTCCGGTGCGACATGTTGGCGAGCCGCCTCTACAAATGGTTTATAGGCTTGAGGCTGGACAGGTAGGGAGTGTGAGGCAAAAACCGTATCGAATATGCCATCGGGGCGGATTTCGGGAAAAACACCCTCTAATACGCCAACACCTAGTCTGCCAAGCTGCTCAACGAGCACCGGATTGCGCTCAACCGCTACGTATTGATCCATTGGCCGAGGCCTAAGCAGTCGTGCGATCTCACCATTCCCGGCACCAATGTCGAGTACGCGACGACCTAGCCGTTGGCTTAGCAGGTAGTCTGCTGTAACTTGTTTTTCGTTGGAGGTGGTAACGAGCGAGCGCAGACCATCTGAGTATAGATCCGGAAAATGACTCGCTTTGCCGTAGCCTTCATTGTTGTGTAAAAATGCCATACTAGTGTCCTCCTAAATGGTCCCTCTCTGAAAGAGTGCTGGCTTAAGTTGAATGCCCTTTTGTGTCAATTCGTTAGCTGCTACGGGTCTAGCGTATCGCTGGAACCACTCGTAATAGCAGGTGAGGGGCTGGCGATCGCCTACAGGGTTAAGAGTATCGGTGAGCTCGTCGACCGTAGGTATGGAAGAAATATCCGCCGTTGAGGGATGCTCGCTATCGTTAAGAATACGCAAAATCTCCTCGTGTCCGCCTTCGACGAGCTTACCTTTCATAAAGAGTAATTGCTCGATGACAGTAGCAATCTCATTAGGGTAATCTCTTTTAATATTGAGCATATCCTGCATTAACATTCGAACATGATGGTCAAAAGTGACGCCGCCGAGCACGATGTGATCTCCTTCTGGTGCAGTGCCGCGTTTTTGTTCTACCTTGTCGAATTGAAGCGCCATATCTACAAGCTCGGCCAAGTAGCAGTCAGTGCCATATTCAAAGTATTCGTCAGAAAATAGATCTTTCTTAAGTGCTCTAAATGGTAATACGGCTTCTTCAAGACGCTCAAGTGGAACAGCATACGGCTGACCCTTATAGTCGAATGTGATGTGACCGAAAGTGGCAAATTCTCCGACTATCGCATCGTCTGCTCCAATCTGCACCCCCACCTTTTCTAGATAGTGTAGACGGAAGTATTGGTGGAGCGCATCAAGAGGAAAACCTTCTCGATGTGGACCATGCTCTATAAGCTTCAGATCGTGAAACACAAAATTTCCAGGGCGAACAACGCCATAATCGGGTATTACGCCATCATGTGAGGCTGCGATATTTGGATCTAGGCTTCGGTAGAGGTATGTGTGGTCATGGCCATAGGGAAATGACCCTGCCATAACGTGCTTGAAAAAGGCGATTTTGCTCGGATCTTGCACCTCAGGTTCTTCGCGAATGAGCTCATACGACTCGTCACGCAGTAGGTAGCCTGGGTCTGCGATGACACCATTGAAGATAGCCTGCTTATACGTGAAATTATCGAGAGAATCGGCTACATGTGTTCGACGGAAGATACGCTTACTCTGCATTTGCCGAGCGTCCTCATCGCCCACTTCGATTCGCTCCGCTTCTGAAGTGCGAATATCTCGAATAAGTTCTTCGATGAGTGCGCGGCTTTCCTTGAGTGCTGCAATACGATCCTCTCCTTCTAGGTCGTTAATTCCGAGTCGATCAATAAGCTCAGCGACGGGCGTTGCATCGACAAGTTCATTAACCCCCTCAAGCTGTGAGTACGCTCTAAGCATGTCATGGTAGCTCTTCATATCTGCACGTGCAGAAAACCTTAGAGGGCGAGGAGTGCCATAAAAGGCAAGGTTGTGTTCAAGGATCTCCTCGGGAGTTGTGATTTGTTCAATATCTTTTAGGAATATAGCAATGGTTTCGTTGTCTACCGTCATGCCCTCCTGTGGCTCAAAAATCGGCGCTAAGCTTTTGAGCTCTCCACCCCATTGTGAAAAAAGTTTAACGGTATTAGGGTATTGGCCCTCAAGTTCGCTAAGCGACGCTAGCAGGCGACTTCGACGTGCGTCCCGAGGATACCGCGTGTCGATGTCGTGGTCTTCATAGTACGTTGGTGAAAGCGTCGTATCCTCTGCAATAGGCATAAGTCCTTCACGAAGGCTCACCTCGTTGTAAGGTGTAAATGGCTCATATCCACCAAGTTTTGGTGCCATGATGTATGATTTGTCGGCAGCCTTAAAAGCGCCCAGTTCTACTGGTCGTGTCATAAAAAATCCGTTCTCTGCGCATCAAAATCGCAGCTAAAAGTTTAAACCCAAGAATCGATTGTACCCGAAGGTCTCTTCAAAACAATGCAAAAATATAAAAATTACAACTTTTATTTAACTATTTAACTATTGAATGATTCAACGATTCAATTCGCCTCCATAAGGGACTTGAAAGTTAGCTTTTGTGATGCTATATGTGATTAATGGCGCATATTCTGTTCCGTCGAACCAATGAAATTATAGAAAAGAGCCCACACGGGCTCCTTTCTTTTGTTCCTGCTTATGTAAATTGTAGCGATTGACTTGCGTGGGTTGAGAACTAATATCCGTTAGGGTGCGATGATTGGGGCTAAACAAGCCCCTCTCGCCTATTTATCTTGATTTGTGTCAAATTCTACAGTCCACTCGATGCCGAATTTATCCCTAAACATTCCGAAATAGGTGCCCCAAGGGCTGTCATCCATAGGTACTTCAACGGATCCGCCTTGGGTAAGGTTAGTAAATATGTTGTCGGCTTCTTCACGACTTTTTGTAAAGACTGCTATCTTAGACCTGTTTTCATCTTCGTTTACCCGGCCCATACTTTCGGGGACATCGTTGGCAATTAATACAGCATCGCCAATTGGCAACGTGATGCGCATAATCTTGTTTGCTTCGGTTTCTGACATCGAGAATTCAGAGCTCGCGACATCTTTAAAACGTATGATACTAGTAAACTCTCCACCAAATATGGACTTATAGAAAGTAAAGGCCTCTTCGGCGTTTCCGTTGAAATTGATGTATGGATTGATAGTTGCCATTAGCCTTACCCCCGAGATAATTAGTTTAATTTAATTCTAACAGACTATGTTTTATGAATAAAAATAAAACTATTTGTAATATACTTATGCTAGATGGTCGCACTAAAGAAACAAGTAGAGAACTATAAAAAGATAACTATATTGTTTGCGTATGGTCTCTTTGCTTTTTTATTGCTTGCTACTACGATATCGACAGCTCTACCTTTCGGATCGCTGCTTTTTGATCCTCACGCACGCCAACTTAATGTGGCGGTAATAATGACTTCGCTGATTGCCGGATCAATCTTGCCACCAGTAGTGTCGTATGTAATGGGTGACAAAACTACTCGGTCAAAAGCGTCGATTGACCATCATTTTAACGGCGTGTTGTTTGGCATCGCCTCATATTGGCTATCATTATTTTTCTCTTTTATTGGTGCGGATACGATTTCAGGCATTAGAGCCAGTTTTTCAGAGCCATTGGCAACAATTATTGCTGGGTGGCCGATTATCGCAACGCTTGCCATCTTGGTTCTTGTTGCGATAGGTTTTACGAAAACAACAAAAAAGGTTGCGCTGGTTATTGACTATCGGCCGTTTAGAATCACTCTGTTTCTAGGTTTTGTTGCTGCATTTGTATATATTTTATGGAATCAGCAATATGTCGCAAATAGTCCATGGACAACATCTGCTCTCTACGTATTCGCTCCGGTTCTGCTCGTTAGTACAGCCTATTTGTTACTAAGTAATATCGGTTTTAGCACAGCGTCTCATCTTACGCGGGCGCTTGCAGCAGTGAGTTTTGGTTTTATTGCATCGTCAATTGCCGGTCGACTCATCCCGGGCATTACAATGGGTATATCTATTGGCATAGGTCTTCTTTGCTTGACGCTTTATTTAATCGTCGTTCGCTATGCCAAATAGAGGATAGTGTTATTGGGTGCAAGGTCTGAGGGTGTCGTATAGTTTAATGTTCGGATGGTTTGAAGAACCGCTAGAAGTATAGTTTTTGCGTAGCTCGCTGCAGGTGTCGACTAGTTCTATAATAGGAGTATGAGCTGGATAGATGAGTTCTCGTACGATCCTATCATCCCGCTGCTTGCAAGCGGTAATTCAGCAATAGTGTATTGGACAAGGCGAGAATTGCTTGATCAAAACGTTCCCGACCCTAAAAATGTATTATGGGATTTAAAAATACCCCATAGCATCTTGAGAAAGCAAAATGGGGACGGCTCGTGGACGTATCCAGGCAAGAGGGTCTCTGAGCAAATGGACAAAAACCAAGTTGAGACATATCGCCAGCTTGGTTTTTTGATTGAAATGTTTGGCTTTGATAAACGGCATCCATCCATACGGCGTGCGGCTGAATATATATTTTCAAAGCAAACGCTAGAGGGTGATATACGAGGTATCTACGCCACCCAATACACTCCTAGTTACACGGCAGCATTCATTGAACTACTCGTGAAAGCTGGCTATGAAAATGATAAGCGTACTGCAAAGGCGTTTAACTGGCTTAATAGTGTGCGGCAGAATGACGGTGGCTGGGCGCTTGCCGTTCGAACGAAGGGAATGAAGCTTGATGCTATATACCATGCGGTAGGATTAGTGCAACTCGATCGTGCAAAGCCGTTTTCGCATTTTATCACCGGTGTCGTCCTGCGGGCGTATGCTGCACATTCGGTGTATCGAGAAAGCCCTGAAGCTATTCGAGCGGCACGATTGCTCGTGTCGAGATTTTTTGAAAGAGATAGGTATGCAGACAAAGGTAACAAGCGCGATTGGATACGATTCAGCTTTCCGTTTTGGCAGACAGATATACTTTCGTCGCTGAGTATAATTGGCTTGATCGAACCAGATTTAGTAACAAATGAGAACGTTTTATTAGCGAAGCGGTGGTTTGTTGATCACCAGCGAGTGGATGGATTATTTGAGGGACATTTATTAAGGGACCGTTATCATGATTTGCAGTTATGGTACAGCTTTGCGGTCTGCCGGGCGTTAAAAGAATTGTGCAATTGAGTGTGTTTAATACATTATTGTATTTATTGTAAATATTATTGTATAATAATTTCAATTATTCAATCGAGGGAGAGATGGAATATATTGAGTCGCCTACGCCGTATATCGAGACGCTGTCGAAAGAGCGTCTATCGGTCTTGGGGATTGTGGCACTCATGGCTCTACAACTTATTATCTCTCAGCAGGACAATGCTATTGCTGAGAGGGATAGGCAGCTCGAGGTTGCGAATGGCATGGCCCTTACTGATTCGTTAACCGGGCTGAGTAACCGACGTGCTTTTGATCATGATCTTGAAGCGCTCGCTAATGATCTCGCATCTATGAATAGGCGAGGACAAACGGAAGCTCCAGGGCGCTTTCGGCGGATGCTAATTCTCGGCGATATAGATTATTTTAAGCTTGTTAACGACGTTCTTGGCTATGATTTGGGCGATGCAACGCTTACCGCAGTTGCACAATTATTTGGGCAAAGTATGCGGCAAGAAGATAAGAAATATCGCTTGGGTGGAGATGAATTTGCAGCAATTATTATTGTGAAGCGTGGTAAGGAAGACAATACGTTTAGGGCAATTGCAGGAAAGTTTTATCGCCACCTAGACGAGCTGCGGTTTAGCGGTGAGCTGACGCCGGAGCTTGAAGCGCTACAAACCATAGGTATGAGTTTTGCGTACGGGGTGTTCGATGAAACTCCCAATTCGGTCGACGACCTTGCTCGTACGGTAAACGAAACAATGCTGCGAGTGAAAAGTACTAAGGAGGCGAAAAAAACTAACCTTAGAACATAATAGCTGCGCAGCACCGGTAATTACTGAAGGTTATACTTCGCCCGCACCTGATCCTTATTAATGCCATTAACTAAATTAGTAAACCCTAGCTGTCGTAGCAGATGCATTGAGGCATTTGAGCGGCTACCAGAGACGCAGTAGAGAATAAGTTCTGTATCTTTAGGAATATCATTGAGCGGCTCCGCGCCTCGTAGCAGTTCTGATGGCGGGATATTGAGAGCGCCGGCAACGTGCCCTGTTGCATATTCTTGTGGTTCACGTACATCAACAATTAATCTTTTCGTCATTTGTATACCCCCTATAATAAAATGATTAGCTTTGAGACATCAAAAACTTGGTGTGTTTATGGTTATTTTCACAGTTGCCCCTTTTGCGTTAAAGTTCTATAGTATACCTATAGAGGAGTTTAGCTTCATGGACGCATCGGTCGCGGATCTCATCGAAGAATTCTTTAGCCAATATCATGTGCGTAAGTACAGTAAAGGCCAAATCTTGATTTTTAATGGGGATGGCGGGGATATTGTTTACAATATCGTCTCTGGGCGTGTTAAACAATACGATGTGACATATAGGGGCGATGAAGTGATCTTGAATGTCTATAAACCCCCTGCATTTTTCCCGATGTCGCTTGCCATTAATCATGGGGAGAACGTGTATATTTATGAAGCTGAGACAGATATAGAAGTCCGCCTTGCGCCAGCTAGTAAGGTCGTGGCGTTTTTAAAGGCAAATCCCACAGTGATGTTTGATTTACTCGGTCGGCTATATAGGGGCGTCGACGGAATGCTTGGCCGCATGGCGTACTTAATGGGCGGGAGTGCTAAGGGGCGGCTTATGTACGAATTGCTGATTGCGTGCCGGCGATTCGGTGAGAAGAATCTTAACAATGGCTATGCGCTTATGATGCATGAGGCTGATTTAGGCGCACGTGCCGGCCTCAGCCGCGAGACGGTTAGTAGAGAAATGAAGAAGCTTGTTAATGAAAATCTCGTGACCCTCAGTAAAGGAGAGATCGTCATTAAGGACGTGGCCGCCTTCGAGGTAAAACTTGGCCAAGTTTTCTAGAACGTATGATCTCGGGATGCTACTATATAAAATATTGTGAGCGAAATGATGTCAAAGAAAGAAAGCCGACCCAAAAACGCAGTTGTCGCCACCCTAAATGTTAACGGCCTTCCAAGATTTCGGCAGAATGCTTGTACGCGTGAACTGCTTTTGCCATATGACGTGCGCCATCGCAAGCTTTGTGAGTTAATTGAGGCATCTAAGATCGACATAATTAATTTGCAGGAAGTATTTACACATCGAGACCGTCGGATTTTTGAAGAACATCTGCCGTCGTTTAAATATGTTTCTTTTGAACCATCTTTTGTAGGGCCAAAGGGTGCACTTATGACATTTTCCCGGCTTCCTATGGAAAAGGTGAGCTATGAATCTTATGCTACAGCGGCAAAATCAGTCGATAGGACAGGGCTTCCTCTATTTTCTAAGACAAAGAGCGCAATGAAGGGGGTTCTTATTTCGCGGATTACCACATTGCCACTGACCGTGCTGAATACACACCCGCTTGCGAATGATGATTGGGACTGGTCGAGCGGTAATCGATTCCATGCGCTGCACGAGGCTACCCTTAGGCAGTTGATGACTATAGTTCATCAACAAAGCCCGAAAGGAGAGAGCGGCGCTATTTTTCTGGGAGGTGATTTGAATATTGCGAAGGATAGCGAACTCTTTACTCGATTTTTAGGCAAGGCTGGCCTTCGGGACGCATTTCATGATGATGTGAGTCCTACCTTTTATGAAGAATTTCTCGATCCAGAGCTTCGTGCTCGATGTATAGATTTCTTACTGGTGAGTAATAATATTGAAGTGACTAGTCATCAACGAATCTTTGAAGGCAAGGCGATGATCAGCGGCGAGGGAGAATCGTACCTTACGGATCATTTTGGGTTGAGTGCGACCATTCAGCTGTAGGGCGTCTACTATTTTAGCAGGGCAGTTTATTTCTCTAGGCGCATGCTCAGCCCAATACCGCCAAATGCCTTACATACAAATGTTGGCTCATAGGGCGCGCTAAGCGATGGATCGTAGCGGTAATTTAGATCAGCAAATTGCTTTAGTTCATCAAGGGTGGTGACGCGCTTTTGTATAAGCCAGCGGGCAAAAGCTCCCCGTGCAATTTTTGTATGTACGATTACTTGTGTGGGTTTACCTGTTTTTGGATTGATAGATAAGAACCGCGGCGATACCACCCGCGAGCCGTCAATGTAAGGTAAGATGGTCTTGGTGTATTCTACGGCAGATAGGTTTACGACTAAGCCATCGCTAGGGAGCGTTTCGGCGATACTCTTACCCCAGTATGCGTACAAGTTCCTATACGTGTTATTTGGTAATTTATATCCCATTTCGAGACGGTAGGGACGGACGCCGTCGTATGGTCGCAGTACCCCATAAAGGCCAGAGAGGATTCGGAGGGTTTGTTGGGCATAATCGCGATCGGTTAGGGAAAGGGAGCTCGCTCGCAGTCCGCTGTAAATATCCCCGATAAAACTATCCATAGCAAGTGATTGCTGCGGTGAGTCGGCGTTCCATTCAGCCCATCTATCATGCACTTTTTGCGATAAGGTATCAGAGATACCCATCACCGCCTGTAATTGGAAGGCAGTCAGTGTTTGTGCGTACGCAGCAAGTGGTTGCGTTTTTTCTATCAATTGCGGGACTGTAGCTGGCCTGGTAGGCTGCACCGAGCGCATTGTTTTCGACGAGTGAATAAGAATCGTGACACTCATTTATGCTGTACCGAAACGCTTCGCAGCCCGAGCTCGTGCTTTTTCCGCCTCGACTTCTCGATTGTGTGGCTCGGCTTGTGTCGTTAATGTTGTTAGTAATTCCTGTGCAATAATCGCCACAGCGTCAACGGCAGTAGTAAAAGGCACCTCATTCACTTTTGATGGCTCATGAAAACCAGAGAGCTTACGAACAAATTGCAGTGATGCTGCCTTGATTTCTTCTTCAGTTGCAGGTGGATCAAAATTGAAAAGGGTTTTAATATTTCGGCACATATACACTCCTGATTATGTATTTATTATAAGCACACATAAGAAAACGAGCGACAAATGCCGCTCGTTCCGAGGTTATATACAGAGGTGTAAATTAGCTTTTACCCTGGAGTAGCGCAAGCATTGCTTGAACACTTACTGCTACGCCAAGGCTAAGACCTAAACCTAAATCACCTAAATTCATGTTATTTCTCCTTTTTGCTAATTTTGCTTTGCAATGCATTGCTTGGTTAGTATGACCCATCCTGCGCCTATAAGCTGTAATAAATCTTACTGATAAAAATATGAAATATGATAAATTTTTGACAAAACAGTAGTAGATTAAGCGGAGAGATTCTCAAAGTAAAATGTAAGTCTTATTTTCGGCCGGCCGCTGACACTTTATGTCCGTTCAGGTTGACTTAATTATATTATTATGCTATAATAAACAAGCATGTAAAGGAAACACGTCACTCATGGAGGAATGACGTATGTCTGCACAGCAGGGCACCGGCGGCAGCAATCCGCTCGGCGAGGCGGCCGACAACCTCAGCCGCTCGAAGAGCGACCTGGACGACTGGAGCGAAGCTGCCGAGAAGGTCCTCAGTGATGAGGCTCCCGCCGACGCCACCCCGCCCGAGGCTACCCGCTGACTCTAGCCCTTCGGGGCGCGCGAAGTGAGACTGTATTACCATGCACTACCGGCCCGCTGCCTTGTGTCGTCAGACGCGAGGAAGCGGGCCGCTTTCCATTCTTTGGGAGGACTCTCCGCGTATTACATAAGAGTGCTTACGCTCTCATGTTAAGTGTTTCAAGATCTTTATTTACCTTTGACGTTTGCCGCATGGCGGAATCCGAGGAGGGCAAGGATCACTAAAATGATGCCTGCAATAAATGCAACGAGTGAGGCAATTTGGGCGACGACTGCCATTGTGTCAAACGCGTATGCGTTTAGTAGGAGACCGCGTAAGGTTTCGCCGCGGAACACGGTTTGTACTTGTCCGGCAAGCTTTGCGTCTGATGGGTTTGCTTGCGATGCGGCGCTTAGCTCGGAATATGTTTCGCCACCACCGATCTTTTTAAGATGAACCGCGATGTAATTATCGGCAAATACTTTCGCCTGCGCACCCGTCAGCACTTGCTGGCCAGCGTATTGATGGACTGCATCTTTATCGGTGCCACTCAGCGCATTCATTGCTGCGCTATCATCTGCCGGGAACATAATTTTCTCCGCCGCTAGCTGGTCATGTACCTGCGTGTGAATAAAATTATAGGCAAATAGCAGGCCGCCAGCCGCCATAAATAGCACAACTGCGATCACGAGTCCTATTGAAGATATAATTTTATCAAGAGTTTTACGTTTCATGGCCCATCCTTCCAATGAAATTATTATTGTACCCTCAGTATACGCTAGTTCTTAAAAAGAGATGACACTGACAAGAGCGTACCCCGCCTGACACCCGGAGGTACCAGACGGGGTACGCTCGACGGGCGAGGGCGGGGTGATCAGTGTCGGGGCAGCTGGCGCATCTCGGAGATGCGGCTTGGATCGCCGATAATCCTGATGCGTCCAGTGTCGCGGTTGAACTCCACTTCCTTGACCGGAAACCGCAGGTGGCCATCGTCGGCGACGTAGCCCATGTACTCGCGGATTGCGACTTCGATGTCGCTGCAATCCTCGGGTAGTCCTGCGACAGTGACGATGATCTCATCATTCTCCGGCCAGAAGTAGCGTTTACCGCTGGCCCCGGGCTTGTAGGCGTTGGGCGCGTACAGAAGCTCATCTTTGACAAGCTCCATGATTTGCTCGGCCGAGGGGCTCTCGGTCGAGATGTTGCCTGTGCTGTCTGACTCACTCATCTCGATGCTCCTCGTTACTCGGGGCTCTGCTCTGACAATATATATTGTGTCAGCTATATAGAAATATGTCAATTTTTTAATAGGGCCGACGACAATGCATGAGGCTTGTGCTATACTTACTGTAAGTAGGGCAGTGGCTTTACAATATGCGTTCATACGGCTATGGGTTATCAGTAATTCGTACGCCGTTTTTGTTTTACATATGGGTAGTCAAGAAAGGAACACGTGGGGAAGCACGATCATCTCAGCAAGTTACCAATTACCGAGCGGTATCCCGAGGAGGTTTGGCGTGCGGCCAACTATGCCGCAACAGCCCATCAAGAACAAATACGCAAATTGAGCGGACGTCACTTTATCGAGCACCCATTTGAGGTGCTCGAACTTGTTAAAAGGGTAACAGACGATGTTGCTACGCAGCAAGCCGCAATATTGCACGATACCGTCGAAGACACGTGGGTGACGTTTGAAGATCTTCGCGAGCAGTTTGGCGATGAAGTTGCCGTGATCGTGTGGGGTGTCACGAAGGATGATGATATTGAAGATAGGCTTGAACGTAAGCAGGCCTATCTTGATCGACTACAGCACCAGGCTCCGGAGGAATCCGTGCTTATTGCGGTTGCCGATAAATTACATAATCTTACTGACCAGATCGAGAATTATAAGAAACTTGGGGATGCAATGTGGCGTCATTTCTCATCACCACCGATGGAGCAGGTGCAGTGGTTTCGCGCAGTGCTTGATATTGGTCGAGCGCGCATTCCGGATTGTCCGCTACTTGATGAATTAGAGGCTAAAATTGAGACTTTTCGCGTTATAGCACTTGGTGCTGTAGCGTGCAAAGATTTAGCTGTGTAGATTAGTTTTCGACGTATGTATCTGCTAGTATAGAGGTATGTTTAAGCGGTTTGTCCTTAAGAAACTCCAGAATTACACGCGTCAATATTTTGCCGCTCACCCAGAGGTGAAATTAATAGCAGTGGTTGGTAGTGTTGGTAAAACCAGCACCAAACGAGCGCTCGCAGATCTTTTAGTGCAACGATATCGCGTGCGTATGCAAGAAGGTAATCATAACTCGGAAATTTCCGTGCCCATGGCGATTTTGGGAATTGAGATGCCAACAAAGCTGCATAGTATCAGCCAGTGGTTTACGGTATTCCGCGCAGCGCGCAGGCGCATTAAGCAGCCGACAGATGTCGATGTTGTCATCCAAGAGCTCGGAACAGATCATCCTGGTGATATTGCAGCATTCGGCACCTATCTTGTGCCAGATATTGCCCTTGTGACAGCAGTAACGCCAGAGCATATGGAGTTTTTCGGTTCAATTGAGGCCGTGGCGCAAGAGGAGATGGCGGTTGCACAATTTTCGCGCATGGTATTGATCAATCGTGACGATGTAGAAGGCCGTTTTGCGGCATACGAGACGAATTCAAACTTCAGTACTTATGGCACAACAGGAGCCGCAGAGTATCGGTTTGAACAGCAAGCGTTTACGGTTGACAATGGATATGTAGGCAATATTATTGCTGCGGGTACAGTACCATTCCCTGCAACTATTAAAGTAGTGGGCGAGCACAGCTTGCGTCCAGTAATGGGTGCGGTAGCAGCAGCAGTATTATTTGGGCTTTCACCGAATGATGTGGCGGCTGGGCTTGCACTTATTAGGCCGGTACCTGGGCGAATGAACTTGCTTCGTGGTATTGGTGGCACAAAGATCATTGATGATACGTATAACTCAAGTCCTGCTGCTGCGGCAGCAGCGATCCAGACGCTTTATTCATTTGATGACGTTCCGCAGCGGATTCTGGTACTTGGAGATATGCGTGAGCTTGGTCAATCAAGCCAAGCGGAGCACGAAAAACTTGGCGCAATGTGCGACCCTAACCTACTTGCTTGGGTAGTACTTGTTGGGCCGGATTGCGAAAAGTATCTTGCGCCAGCTGCCCGTCAGCGTGGCTGTCAGGTTCATGTTGCCCCAGATGCAATTCGGGCTGGTGAATTCGTTCGATCGGTCACCGAAGAGGGCGCGGCGATTTTAGTAAAAGGTTCGCAGAATACGATCTTCCTTGAAGAATGTGTCAAAATTTTGTGCGATATGACCGAGGATGTGCAATTAGTGCGTCAATCTGACACTTGGATGAAGGTTAAAAACGAGCAATTTTCACGCTACGCTGACCCCAAATAACACCTCTGGTGGTATACTAGTAGGTAATGAAGCGTTATAATCCTACTGAAATTGAGCCGAAATGGCAAAAAATTTGGGCCGATGAGCATCGGTACCAGGCTCCTGATGCGAGCGATAAGCCAAAATATTATGTAACTGGTATGTTCCCGTATCCAAGTGGGGCAGGTATGCACACTGGCCACTTCTTCGAGCATTCAATTGTCGATGCTGAAGCCAGATTCCGTCGCAGCCTTGGGTTTAATGTTATGTATCCAATGGGCTGGGATAGCTTTGGATTGCCTGCAGAAAACTATGCGATTAAAACCGGTCGCCAGCCAGCTGAAACCACTAAGGAAAATATCGCTAACTTCAAAAATCAGCTTACACGCGTAGGTGCAAGCATCGATTGGTCTCGTGAAATTAATACTACCGACCCAGAGTATTACAAGTGGACACAGTGGATCTTTACGCAGCTCTTTGAACAGGGGTTGGCTTATCAAAAAGAAGCTAACCAATGGTGGTGTCCAAAAGATAAGACAGTGCTTGCGAATGAGCAAGTTGTGAATGGAGGCCATTGTTGGCGCTGTGATTCACTTGTTATTAAAAAGCCAATGAAGCAATGGTTTTTCAAGATCACCAAATATGCCGATGCATTGCTCGAAGAAATCCCAACGCTTGATTGGCCGCAAAAGATTAAAACTGCTCAGGAAAATTGGATTGGCCGCAGCGAAGGCGCTGAAATTATCTACACCATTGATGGTCGCGATGACACGATCACGGTATTTTCTACTCGCCCTGACACTATCTTTGGCGCAACGTTTATTGTACTTGCACCCGAGCATCCGCTTGCACGCCAGCTTGCGAATGACGATACCCGTGAAGCGGTGAATGCATATATCGATGAAGCAATCAAAAAGTCTGAGATCGAACGCTCAAGTGAGAACAAAGACAAAACAGGTGTATTTACCGGTAGTCACGCCATTAACCCAGCAAGCGGCGAAAAGGTCCAGATTTGGGTCGCCGATTATGTGCTTGGCGGATATGGCACCGGTGCTGTTATGGGCGTACCTGCACACGATGAGCGCGACTTTGCTTTTGCTGAGACTTTCAGGTTGCCAGTTATTGAAGTGGTGGAGCGTCCTGATGATAGCTCCGAAGAGTGCTACCACGGCGAAGGGCTACTCGTTAATAGCGGTCCATTTACTGGCCAGCCGAGTAGTGATGCGCGTGAAGAAATCGTTGCGTGGCTCGAGCAAGAAGGCCATGGCCACAGTAAGGTGACCTACAAAATGCGCGATTGGCTCATTAGCCGCCAGCGTTATTGGGGCGCACCGATTCCGATTATTCATTGTCCAGAACACGGTGCTGTTGCGGTTCCCGAAAAAGACTTGCCAGTGTTACTGCCCGAAGTTGCTGATTTTGAGCCAAAGGGTGACGGCAAGTCGGTGCTTGCAGCTCAAGAAGACTGGGTAAACACTACATGTCCAGATTGCGGCCAGCCAGCGAAGCGTGAAACTGACACGATGGATGGTTACGCGTGCAGTAGCTGGTATTTGCTTCGTTACACCGATCCGCACAATGCCGAGCAGGCCTGGGCGCCGGCGAAGGCTGATTACTGGTCTCCAATTGATATGTACGTAGGCGGCGATCACGCGGTGGCGCACTTGCTTTATGTTCGTTTCTGGAGCCACGTGTTCTTTGATATGAAACTTGTTCCAACAAAAGAACCAGTTAAGAAGCTTGTCTACCACGGACTCATCCAGGCGGAAGATGGTCGCAAGATGAGTAAGTCACTCGGTAACGTGGTTGACCCACTTGAAGTGATCGATGCGGGATATGGCGCTGACGCGCTTCGTACGTTCGAACTCTTCCTTGGGCCAATTAACGAAAACAGCAACTGGAGCAGTAAAGGTATTGCCGGTGTTTATCGCTTTATTAACCGCGTATGGACATTGACGCAAGAATATATTGAGAGTGATAAGCAAGGCTCGGCGGATGTGCGAAAACTCGAAAGTTTGACGCACGCGACGATTAAAAAAGTTACCGAAGATATGCATCGCCTTAGCTTTAACACCGCGATCGCCGCGTTGATGGAATATGTAAATGATCTTTATAAACTCAAAACAGATGGGTTCACCGAAGAATGGGGTCAGGCGCTTAGTGCGCTCGCGCAGCTTGTACAGCCGTTTGCCCCTCACGTTGCCGCAGAGTTATGGCAAGAGCTTGGTCACGACACCGCGCTCGATACCGCTAAGTGGCCTATGTGGGATGATGCAAAAATTGTCACCGATACTATTACTATTGTCGTGCAGGTAAATGGCAAGGTTCGCGCTAAGCTTGAGGTGTCACCGAGTGAGACCGAAGATGTTATTCGCGAAAAAGCGCTTGCTGATGAGAATGTAAAGAAGCATCTTTCAGGCGAGCCGAAGAAAGTCATTTACATCGCAGGCAAGCTCGTTAGCATTGTTGCTTAGATAGGGCAAAGCCCCGTCACGCTGACGGGGCCCTGTCCCTCTTGCAGAGGACGACGATGGTGCTGTATGCACCTGTCGCAGCCCACATTGCTAGGCCGAAGCCTAAGATGGGGGCGAGTGAGAATGTTGGGTACTGCTCGGCCAGCGGCCAGATGGCGACGTAGCCCAGAGCCAGCGACCCGAGGGTCATCAGCGTGAGAACGACGAACTTGGCCCGCGCCATGGAGGTGTTGACCTGACCGTGCGCGTAGCACGTAGCGAGGACTACACCGAAAGCCGTGGCGGTGTACACAACAAGAGCGCTCATGTGAGCCACTCCCTTCCGAATTCTGAGGGACAATACCGAACGGATGTTCAGTGTATCTATTATACTGCTAATGTATGAGTTTGTCAATATATTCCCGAGTGATACTGCTTGAATACACACCAAAAATACGTTATAATGGCAAACAAGTTTTATATACCTAAAAGAGGAGAACATTTCAAATGGCACAGCCAAAGAAGCAGTCAAGCCCTCGCAAGACCGGTTTGCGTCGCAGCCACCTTGTTTTGAAGCTTGCACGCGTTGTAAACGGCAAATCACCAGTTAAGGTGAAGACAACTAAAAACGAGACTGGCAAAAAGAAGACAGTAAAAACTGTCAAGACTGAAGCAAAGAAGAAATAGTCTTTCTTTGCGCATACAAATGAGTGGGAAATTTTAACAAGAAAGAACCAAAGTAATGGCATCAAACCGTCATCTCGGCCGCATCGTCGCCTTGCAGACATTGTACGAATATGAATTCCGTACACAGTCAGAGGATCCTCAGGTAGACCTTGCGGAGATACTTAGTCGTAATCTCGCTCGCTATGAATCTGCGATAGAGGATACGGATTTCGTTTCGAGCCTGGTCAAAGGTGTCATCGATGCCACTCCAGAATTGGATGGCAAGATTCAACCTATCGCGCCTGAATGGCCAATCGAACAAATTGCGCGAGTGGATCGTGCTATTTTGCGATTAGGACTATACGAATTACTGCATAGGGCTGCAACGGTACCGCCAAAGGTGGCTATCAATGAGGCAGTGGAGCTTGCTAAGGCCTTTGGTTCTGATAACTCAAGCAAGTTTGTGAACGGCGTGCTCGGCACTGCCTATCGCACACTTGTCGAGGGGTCACCAGCCGATGCCAAGACGCGATCAGAGAAATCGAACTAATAGCCAAATCGAACACCTCAGGAAGTATTTGGCGAAACCGAAGGCGTCAATCCAGGAGATTGTTCGCGAACCAACGAGCGGTGGAATCATTTTTCGCCATGGTAAAGACGGGGAAATAGAAATTCTCCTTATTCAAGATGCCAAGGATCGCTGGACGATTCCTAAAGGACATATTGAAGAAGGTGAGACGGCTATTCAAACTGCACGCCGTGAAATTGGCGAAGAAGCAGGTCTGCATGATATTGATATGCTTGGCTGGCTTGGCAAAATTCACTTCCGCTACCGCCGTATCGACCGCTTGGTACTGATGACAACGCAGATTTATCTTGTGCGTGTTCGCACTGACGGCAGCGAAATTCAAAAAGAATCGTGGATGAATGGCATTAAATGGTTTTCATTTAATGAAGCACTTGATTTGATTGAATACGAAGATATTGCTAAATTAATGTTGAAGGCTCGAACTCGCATCCGCGAAGAAAAGCTGTAAATGACTACTGTTACTGCAGTTAGTACAAAATTAAAGGAGATTATAGTATGACAGGGATGCCTGTTGGGCCATATGCCGAGTTTGCAAGGGAGAAACTGGGATTTGAATACAATGATATTCAGCTTCTTGTTACCGCCCTTACACATCGTAGCTATGTAAACGAGCACAAAAAGAGCGTGAGCGAGCACAATGAACGCCTTGAGTTTTTGGGCGATGCCGTACTCGAGCTTGTTGTAACAGATTACTTATTTAAGAACTTTAGCGAAGCTGAGGGTATTTTGACGAGCTGGCGTGCAGCGCTCGTGCGCACCGAAAGTATTGGTGCAGCCGGCCAGGCACTTGGCTATGAGCCGCTGGTTCGTATGAGTAAGGGTGAAAAACTCGGTGGTACGCGTGCACGTTTGCAGATTTTGGCAAATGCGTTTGAGGCAACGATTGGCTCGATTTACCTTGACCAAGGCTACGACAAAGCGAGCGAGTTTATTCACAAGCACATTATTTCTACGTTGCCGGCTATCCTTGATGGTGGTACATGGCGCGACCCTAAGAGCCATTTACAAGAGGTGAGCCAGCAAATTGATGGAGCCACCCCTGTATATAAGGTGATATCTGAAGAAGGTCCAGATCACGATAAGGTATTTACGCTTGGCGCATACGTGAAAGACAAATTGATGGGCAAGGGCGTTGGCCCGAGTAAGCAGTCTGCTCAGCAAGAGGCGGCACGCGCTGCGCTGAAAGAGTACGCAAAGCAAAAGTCCGCTTAACAGATTGACATTACCCTGTGAAACGTGTATAATCTACGGGAAGTGTTATTATAACTGTAACGTGAAGTAAAGGAAGTTAAGTTTACATGCTCGCAATTCGTTTGCAACGCCTTGGCCGTAAGGCATACCCAGTATACCGCCTTGCCGTACAAGAGGCTCAGCGTCACCCGTCAAGTGGCCGTGTTGTCGCTTATGTTGGTAGCTACAACCCACACACTAAAGAATCTAACGTCAACGTTGAATTGGCTCAGAAGTATCTCGATAACGGTGCTCAGCCAACTCCACGTGTTGTAAAGCTTTTGAAGGCTGCAGGCGTTAAGCTTCCTAAGTGGGTTAAGGAATTTGAAGGCAGCAAAACGAAGAGCATTCGTAACGCTGAAAAGCTTCGTAAGAACCAGCCTAAAGAAGAAGCTCCAGCTGAAGAATCAGCAGAGTAAAAAACTTCTTAAATTATCTGAAATACCCTTCGCTAACAAAGCGCAAGGGTATTTTTATGTGTTAACGGCGTGATACAATGAGTCTACGACAGTAAAAACAGTGAGACCGAGAAGGAGACCAGTGGGCATGTCAACTATTGACCAGCAGTTTGTGGAGTATATCGTAAAATCTCTCGTAGAACACGGGGACGATGTCGTTGTAGACCGTATTGTCGACGAAAAGGGCGTACTTTTGACGCTTACCGTTAACCCAGAAGACCTCGGCCGCGTGATTGGCCGCCGTGGTGTTACCGCTCAAAGCCTGCGTACATTACTCCGTGCCCTTGGTACGAAGAACTCTGCACGCTATAACTTAAAGATCGTAAACAACGATAACCCAGAAGAATCAACTGTTTTATCATCAGATGATGAGGTAGTTGTGGATGATGTGGATAATTCTACAGATGAAACTGTGGAAAACGACTCATCGAGGGGTAGCGAGTTCGCAAAAAAGTCCCGCGCGGAGCTTGCAGAACTCGATGACCTCGATATATAATCATAAGTAGTTCACGAATGCGAGAACTGCGAGTACAAAAAGAGCTCATGCGAGCTAACCTACAAAAGGTTTAGAGAGACTTATTTGTGCTAAAAACCCTAGGTATAATCCTAGGGTTTTTAGTTGTTCGGTATACTTACATATAAAAAATATACCCTCATCGCGAGGGTATATTTTTGTCGCGAGCGCAGTAAGGCCTAATGGATATATATGAATGCCGAAAGCGCTGCAATGATCGCAATCGTTATGAGACAGAGCGAGAGTATAAAATGATGTTCACCGCGCTTTCGGGGCACTGAGGTGTCGCTAGAGCCTACAGTTACCTCACTGTCGTTAGAGGCATTGGCAAGTGGCCCTTGAACGATATGTTGGTTAACGATGAGCTCATCGGGCAAATCATCAGCAACAACATCTTCATGAATTGGAGTGACGTTTTTCTGTCGGGTACTCGCTTCGAGCCGGGTTTCATCTGAGATATCCGGCGACTTACCGCCGGAATTGTTTGAGTCAAATTCCATACTGCTTATACTTTAGCATAGGCTTGCCTTAATGGGAAATAGAGGAGGAGATGATAATATTTTATGGTGTTGTATATTTAAATAACATCATAGAATCTAATATTATGCAAAGTATTGAAAAGAATATATAGACAGTTACGTCAAGTGTTGCTATACTATCAAAGATGAAAAAGCTCCAGGTTATCACCTTATTCCCAGAAATGCTCACTGGGGTATTCGGTAATTCTATGATGTGGAAAGCTCAGAAAGACGGGCTTGTTGAGCTTAGCACCATTAATTTGCGTGACTTCGGACTTGGTAAGCGTAAAACGGTAGACGATACGCCATATGGCGGTGGCGACGGAATGCTTTTGATGGTTGAGCCACTTTGGAATGCGGTAATGCATGCAAAATCGATCGACCCAACCGCTAAGGTGCTGATTATGACGCCACGTGGTACTCGTTGGAAACAGTCTATTGCGCAGGAGTATAGCGAGGCGGATCACGGCTACATCTTCATCTGCGGGCGCTACGAAGGCTATGACGAGCGTATTATGGAACTTGTCGACCAAGAGGTGAGCGTCGGGGATTACGTACTCACGGGTGGTGAATTGCCAGCGATGACGATCATTGATAGTATCGTGCGGCTTATTCCCGGAGTGCTCGGTGGTGAACAGAGTGCTGCTATCGAGAGCTTTAGTGACGGCGAAACGCTTGAATTCCCGCAGTACACACGTCCTGAAGAATGGCAGGGAATGAAAGTGCCAAGCGTGCTACTGAGCGGGCACCATGGTGAAGTTGCTAAGTGGCGTACTGAAAACAGCAAAAAAGCTGAATAGTAAAATTCGATGTAAATAAAAGACACCGCTTTTGTGCGGCGGCTCGTGACAAGCGCAAAGCGCCTCAAGAGAGGCGCTAGCAAGATATAGTTGTGGTGGATATATCGTAGAGCGATGGATTACATTTTTTAAAAGGTGGAATTTTTGTTTTTGTAATTTCGCTGTCTTTAGAGTACACACATTTTCCCGTAAGCGCAAGCACTTTTTTGAAAAATAGGAAATAACGTGTGGAAAAGGGTATACTATGAGGGTGAAGAAGTTTCTCCATCAGCTATTTCCTGCAGAATTTTTTAAATCACCAGTGTACGCTCGGGCCATTGTGCTTGGCATTGTGTATCTTGGTACGTTGTTATTACAGTTATTTACCTTTGAAAAGTTTGCGGATGTAACGCGAGACTTTAACCTACCCGGTGGCAACGTGACGGCGGTCGCACTCACCTGGATATTACCGTTGCTTGCAGCTGCAGCACTTCCGTATTTAATTTCGATGAAGCTAAGCCCTGTATCGTATAAGATCTCACGGGCGGCCGTGCTACTAACGCCAACTGTATGGCTATTTTTGGGGGCATGGCAGAATATTGCCGCAAAAGATGCATATGATACGGGAATTTTTGGCGCGACGATTGTTACCCCAGTGGGGATTTGGATTATTGTATTTGCGTTATTGTGGCTGTGGGCAAGCGTACTGTGCGTTCGCGAGCTGCCGCAACGCAAAAAGTGAGTCATATGCGTAAAAAACAGCGCATACCGAAATGGATGGGGAGGCATCGGCTTGGTATTATGGTTATTTTTGCCTGCCTTGTGATGAGTGGTGTGTATGTGTTTTTTCTCTTCCAACGCGGCGATGGCGAAGTGGCCCCAGTGTCGCAGATGATTGTGCAGCAGAATATCCCCTACTGCAATACCACGAGTACATACCAGATGCTCGATACGTACCGCCCCAAAAAGCTAGGCGCTCAAGTGCTGCCGGTTGTTGTGTATATTCACGGCGGCGGCTGGAGCAGCGGCAATAAGCATAACGCGCTCATTAGCTATTATGCTAAGTTTTTTGCGGCACGTGGAATTATGACAATATCAGTGGCGTATCACCTGGCTGGGACGAATTCGTATCCAGTACAAAATAAAGATGTGGCGTGCGCGCTTGAGTATATAAATGCACACGGCAATAATCTGCATATTGATCCTGCTAAATCTGTCTTTTTTGGCGATAGCGCAGGCGGTAACCTTGCCGCGTTTGCAGCCCTCAACCCGCAGTATGGCGGCTATAGGTACGCCACTCCGCGTGGTGTGATAGATTTTTACGGCGTATCGGATTTTTCTAAGATTATTGGCGGGACGCACCCCGATCTTAATGCTAGGCGCTACTTAGGCCCGCAGTATGCGAAGATTGCGACACAGGCGAGCCCCATAAAGTATGTTACATCACAGTCGCCACGATTTTTGTTTGTACATGGCACGGAGGATAAAATCGTGCCGATCGCTCAATCGCAGGAGCTTTACGATGCCTTACAGGCGGCAAAAACAGATTCGACCTATTTAGCAATACAGGGTGCTCACCATGGGTTTATCGGCCCAGAGCTTGGTAGCCAGAAAAACCAGATGATTCAAGATGCACTTGACGCGTTTTTGCACGAAACGCTTGCCGTGCAAACTCCTTAACGTTTGCGTACTAGTGGGGGCAAGCTCGGCGTCTGCGGATTGATAAAAAATGCTGAAACTTTTGAGCAGGTCGCTGCATATAATGGAAGTAATGGTAAGTATGCAATGACAATAGATCAAGAAAAAGTGCTTATCACAAGTATTTGTGAGGGCGCCGTAGAGCAATATAGCTATTTCGTTGAGCGATATCACCGTGGACTTATCCAGCACGTTTTTAATTTCGTGCGCGACGGCGATATGGCAGAAGATATAGCACAAGAAGCATTTATTCAGGCGTATAAAAAACTCCACCAGTACGATGGTAGGTTTGCTTTTTCTACGTGGCTATATAAAATTGCAGGCAATCTTGCAAAACGTAGCCTCGCGAAATCTCGACATACCACTAGCATTACGGACTATGAGGCGTTTATCCCAGATACGCGCCCGTCCGCCGAAGATCTTGTAGATGGGGTTATCGGAAGGGCGCATGTACGAAAAGCCGTCGATCAGCTTCCTGCGGATCAGCGGCGCGCCATCATGATGTATTACTGGGATGAACTGAGCTATGAAGAAATTGCGGAAATTATGGGAAAGCCAATTGGTACCGTCCGCACGTGGCTACATAGAGCAAAAGAACAATTAAGAAAGGAGCTCGCATATGGACAAAATTGACCAGAGCATCAAAGAGGCTCGGCAAATGCATGAGCCGAACGCAGAATTCATTTCGTCAACAATGCAAAAAGTTGAAGCAATCGGAGTACCGAAGCGACAATGGTACAGTTGGAAGGTGCTTGCGCCTGTGGCTGGTGTTGCAGGGGTTGTACTTGTCGGTATCGTTATGTTTACGCCACATTTTGGTGGTGCCACAGCAAACACTACAGCCTCGGGAAATACTCACACAGGGACAGATATACAGTCGCAAACTGCAGTGAATACACCTATCGATCCAGCCAATACTACCGATGCAGCGCTTGACGGCGACCTTAGTAGCGTACAGGCGTCGCTTGCTCAATCCTCAAGTGACCAAAGCGCGGCGGACGCGTCTGTGAACGATAGCCAACAACAAATCAGCATCCCAACTGAGTAAACGTATTTTAACTACAGAGTATGAAGGAGAACAGTATGAAAACAGTATCACCTACAGCTATCGCGACAAAAATAACATTATTTACAGCTGCAGCTCTTATGGGTAGTTTTGGAATTATCCCGGCGGCCGCAAATGCGCTTTCGCTTGATGGCGCTGCAAAGGTGACGACACCGTATGTAAAAGTTGATGCGAACGCCAATGCGAGTACAAACTCGACGAGCACAAGTACCTCGAATGAGAAGGCTCGACTTCAAAACATCATTAGCAAGGGTGATCAAGAGATTGCACGCCGCCTTGCATCGCTCTCGATGTTTTTGAGCAAGATTAACGCCGCAACTAAGCTAACCGCTAGCGATAAAGCTACGCTTACCGCTGAAGTGAATGCGACAATAGATGGCCTTAATGCATTAAAGGTGAAGCTTGATGGTGAGACGACGGTAGCAGCGGCTCGCACGGATGCGCAGAGCATCTACACTGAGTACCGTGTATATGCGCTCGTTGCACCGAAGGTTGCGCTTGTAAAAGTTGCCGATGATCAGCAGGTAGCAGAGCAGAAATTGCAGACTTTGATTCAGAAGTTTCAAGCTCGCCTCAATGCCGCTAAGGCAAAAGGGAAGGATGTAAGCGCGCTAGAAACTACACTGAGCGATATGACGCAGAAAGTCAGTGCTTCGGCGAGCGTATCGAGTGCAATTCAGGCTAAGGTGATTGACCTGCAGCCAACTGACTACAACAACGATCACGCAATTTTGAGTGGCGATAGCGCACAACTAAAAACTGCTCACGCTGATAATGTTGCAGCTTACCAAGACGCGAAGCAAATCGTCGCTGGCCTCAAAGGACTATAGGCGACAAAAGAGCCTGAGGCCTTGAGTTTTACTGGTACAAGTGGTACAATTTCCTGCAGTACCAGTGGGATGTCGCCAAGTGGTAAGGCACTGGGTTCTGGTCCCAGCATTCGGGGGTTCGAATCCCTCCATCCCAGCCAAGATGTGCACCAAGGGTGACCCGAATGGGTCCAAGGTGTTGATGTACATCCTGACATAATAAAAGTGGCCTTTTGGCCACTTTTTGGTTCGATCTCCCCTTTGAATTATCCTTCTCTGGGGGATGTTGGTCTAGAATCATCAGTACGGTGATGGTATTTATTGCTATTCTGGCTACAATAGTTAGTAGATTATGGAGAGTCCTGAAAAAATTAAAGCAATCGCCAAACCCTTTTATCGTGCAGCTAGTCAGTCGTTTGAGCATGCAAAACAGCATGTTGACGGTAATACAGATTCAGATGCTGTGCAGGTAATTCTATCTTTAGACAATGGAGTTGAGATGTTACTCAAGGCCATTCTCATGAACCGCGGTGACGATATTATGCCGCGGAAGGGATTTTCCTTAAGCCTTCCTGATGCTCTGGCTAGGTGTCCGGATCTCAAGAACGCCCCAAGCATAAAGATACTGAGGGAGCGACGAGATAATCATCAACATCTAGCTGCGCCATCTCAAATCCAAGAGGCAAAAGAGCTGTATGAAGCGACTATGGAATTCGTAGCAGAGGCCCTGGAAACGGAATTCGACGTAGAGTTATCAGATGTCTTACGACCCACCCCTCCACCTAAAACTCCTACCTCTGTGGCATTAATAATTTCATCCTCAGAGGAACTTCAGCGAGATATTTCGATAGCAGATGATCTTTTGGTTTGGGCTGAAGGTGAAAGTCAAAACTTAGCCGTATACATGAAAGAAAAGGACAAGAATCCTATCAAACTTACACCAATTGATGAGTTTGAATATATGCCTGTGACTAATGGTAATTTTATTGCGGCAAGGCGACAGCAAGAAGGTGTGGTACTTTACGACGTTTCTACGCGTAAACGACGTGTACTAAGTGAGACTGGCCTACCTAACTCGATGTTGGGAGAGTGGTTATCGGTCCAAGGTGTAAATCCAGATGATGGCCCGGCAGGTATATCTCTATATAACCTAGTAAGAGATGAATGGGATCATGTGAGCAAAGGTATGGGTGATACATCACGTTTGACTAGTGAGCATGTATTTTGGAACGAATTCTCAGAAGAAAAATTTCAAGTTAAATATCGCAAAATTACTGGGGGTGAAATTCGAACATTGGCAGTCGGTGCTAACCATGTAAGCCCCACTGATGAGTTGGTGGCTTGGACGGAATACCCTGACGAAAAGATTATCACTCATGTTACTAATTACGCCGGTAAGGATGTTTACAAGGTTGAGAATGCCACTTTCCCGAATCTGCTGGATAATAAACTCACGTATCTTAGACGTTTGCCGGACAATAGCTACGGCATGGTTGTAGCTGATATTAGTACAGGACAAGAGCTATTAGATGAAGACTGGGTGGGCTTCCCTATGGGACGTGGTCCTCAACTATTCCAAAACGATGTGTACTTTGAAACCAAAGCGCATCAACAGCGTAATACTATCATGAGTATGAACATATTTCACAAATCACCTCACAAGAAGTAGAGATCTGAAACACATCGGAAAATCGTGAAGTTGTCGGTGGCGACACCGTCTAAGATTTAATTAATTTTTTCTTATGTAGCGATAAATTGACACTCAGGTTACGCACCAGTCGTGTTCGCTCAAGTGGAGTACCGCTCTGCAGAACATATCTTACGTAGGAGCCGGTCGCATATTGTTGATCTTGTGTCGGATGCGTGATCGCCATCATTCTGGAGAAATTATCAATTGCTTTCCGAAGTCCAGGCTCGAGGTCTGCTGTGTTTTGAATGAGATTGTTACACATGCCGCTCAACTCTTCAATGATATCTTCTTCTCGGGCATAAGGTTCTTTGCAATTAAGGTCTATCTGGCGTGAACAGTGATAATAAACATGTCGTCGCGTTTCGCCACTCTTCAATCGCTTAATCTTCTCCTCGCCGACAAGCGATGACCCGCATGAATAACAAGTCATAAACTGCTTGAAGGGGAACTCCTTTGAACCCCACTTGGTTTTCTGCGGAACTGCTAATTGCCCTTGTACTTTCTCGAACAACTCTTTAGTGATTAGAGGTATGTGCTTACCCTTATACCATTTACCACTTCCTGCGGGGTATTCGAAATCGCCATAGTAGAAGGTGCTCTTTAGCATTCTATAAATTGCACTCAGAGGAATCTGCTTGTCGCCGCGAGTACGTATATTATTGTCAATAAGCCATTGTCGAATGTGTCGGCCTTTTTTGCACTCACTAACTCTGCACAACTCTCGTTGCGAACTCGCCAATAATTCTGGCTAGTTCGCGTTCGTAGCCCTCAAAACTATGTGATGCACCGTCAATAATATGCAGCTCTGATTCCGGGGGCGTAATGCTTGTCATATTTTCCCTCCATTTGTCTATGGTGCCATGGGTTAATTTAATAGCCTCATCTTCACTCCCGCAGATAATAAGCGTACGAATTGCCAGCTGACTGAGTCGCGTAGCAAGAGACCCCCTTGTGCTATAGACATCAATTGCACCACCTCGTTCAGAGAGTGAGACGTACGCAGCTGCTGACATTGGCGTACCGTATGCCCAGCATTGTGTGTCAACAAGCGCCTGTGGATTACCGTCGTCAAGCAGGTGGTGTGCTCTCTCAAGATGTTCAGCATGCTTTGAATCAGACTCTGTCCAGCGGATCATATCTGTAGGAGAGATTAAAACGACACCTGCAATCGGCAGGGCGTCACTTTCTCCTCGGTCCAGACAATAATTGATTACTTTACTTGCCCCAAGGGAATGCCCCTGCACGATAAGCTGTTGTGCGCCATGTTCTTCGGCTGCTCGCGCGGCGCCTCGTATGTCATGGATACTATCCGAAAAAACCTCGAAGCAACTACCGGTTGTAATTGGCTCACCATTTCTATTTGACCAATTTATTACCCCGCTACCACGAGTATCAAAAGAGAAAAATGAGCTTCCTGCATCCGAATACGCAGGATGTAATGAGTCAAGGAATTTGTTAGAATGGCCATCGCCAGCAAAACCATGTACATGGAGGGTTTCGGTAGCGACGCCAATCGGACCGGCCGCTTCACTGCGCCATCCTTGAAGCTCAATGCCATCTGTAGCGCGAAATCGCTCAAAGTTTACTTTCACTAGAGGTATTATACGAGGTAGGTACAATAATGACCAGGTTTGGCCACTCATTTTGACTTACATTCAAAAACGAAAATCCTGACAGCAATTGAAAACGGTAGTGTCGCGTTGGAAGTGGCGACGGATTTAGAGGAGCTAATCTAGACCAACACGGTCAATCACCGTAGATTCGAATTAAAGTCAAATAAGCGGTCTGGCGTCGTTCGTGCCAACATAACCCTGGAAGAGATTCGTACGTTACTTGCCGGATGTATAGTAGCAATAAATAAACGTGCTGCAGTTCCTGAAAACGATACGCTAATCCACATCATTTATGCGGGCATATGCTAGCCAATTAAAAAGTCTACAGTTTAAACTGTAGACTTTTTGTTCCAACCAATTAGCTATTTAAGCTGCGCCCAAAGGCTTTGCGTATCAAGGTATTGCCTCATGACATCAATCTTACCTTCAGAATTGACATGATAGACAAAGCACTGCACAACTTTGTATTTTTCTCCTAAAAAGTTTTTAGGGTCTTTTGGCCAAGGCCAGTGGTTGGCATTGCCAAATGCGATCACATCCTCACTCAGCGTGCCAATATTCCAATACTCAAAGACGCCCCAATCTTTGGCCATGGCGTTTGTTATCATAACAGGCTCTTTTTGGTCTGACGAACCTGTCTTAAGCCATGACATGACCTGTTCTTTTCCCTTAAGCACCTTAAGGTAGGGCATGAGGCCCCATTCAATATTGTCCGCAATCTGCGCCTCAATAGCTGGTATGTCGCTTGCGGCAACTCCATATATCAATCGAGACATGGGCGTTGCCTGTGAACCTGGCTTTAGCGTCTCCTTATTTAAATCAATTGGCTGCGTACCTTCAATGTCTAGATCGGCAAATCCGTCCATAGGTGTCTCCTTGTATAGTTAATGTCATGTATAAGTATAAGCGTGATTAAGATGTAATGTCAACAAATTTGATACTCAGTGCCATTTTTAAGATCAGGCGGTAATGCGGTATTGACAGGGAAGTTGCTGACACTGTCAAAATAGGGTATAGTTGCTTGCATGCGGCATAAGATAGGGCTTCGAGAGCAAAAGAAACAGCATATATTGCAGACGGTACACCAAACAGCTGTAGCTCTTTTTACGAAGCATGGTTATGATGCGGTATCGATGGAAGATATTGCAAAAGCATCAAAGATATCTAGGAGTACACTCTTTAGGTATTTTGCAACTAAGGAGATGACGGTTTTACATGACGATCTTAGTCCAGTGCTTCTTGATGTATTTCGTGCTCAGCCAGCTACAATAACTACTGTCCAAGCGCTTCGTAATGCGCTACATGATATACTCCTACATCCCTCTAGGGCAAGCAGATTACACAAACAGCGGTACAACCTCATACGATCCGTTCCTCAATTACGGTTTGCTATGCTGCAGGAATTGGCAAAAACGAGCGATATGCTTATAGAAATAATTGCCGAACGCACAAATCGCCCAGTCGATGATATAGTAGTCCGTACGCTCGCGGGAGCACTTATGGGCGTATCGATTGGCATCGTATTTAGTTTGGGCAAAAATGAGGATTACCTTACAAGGTTTGATCAGGCTCTAGGACAACTTGAAGCGGGATTTGTAATTTAGCCACCATTTTAGTCGTTCAGGAGGTGTTGTGATAGCTCGTGGATAGTTTCTAATATACAAAAATTACGAATGACTTGTGTATCACGTCTTAAACGCACAATACACGAGTCAATGGACTACTATGGTAGTCTAGGGGATCGCCTTAGGCGATGCCGGTTTAGGACTAGGTCGTTGGTCTGGCTTGGGCCCCGGCTGAGGTTGACCTGGCGGTTTCGCGAACAGCATGTGCATCTCTCATTAGTCGAGCCCTGACAACGACAGCTGTCGAAGGCGGGGATAATAATACCATCTAATTTAATGACTTATCTAATCAAAGTCGAGTGTCTACAGCAAGATGAAATCATTGGCACATGAGTACCAGTGGGAACTGCAATAATGCCTCGCGGCAAGCGACCGCTAGCATCTTCATGACGCACCTAAAGGGATGACGAAGTGAGTTTCTAAAATCTCCAAAGCAATACATTAATATCGCTCTCATTACCAATCACCGTAGATTCGAATAAAGTCAAGTGAGTAGCCGCCCACTAGACAAGAATTGTAACCTTAGAGCTGGCTTCTTATCGTTTCTTCCAGCACACTATATTTGAGAGGAAGATAGGAGTTGTTGTTTCATCACAATCCACAAAAGATATTTATGAACTCTGGTGAAACAGATGAGAAGGCAGCAGCCGAGTCGTGGAGAGTCGCGTAAGCGAATCAATCACACGAGCCAGTGCACTCATCTGTGTGCCGGAATTTCCGGACTTTTGATCAGGGGATGCTGATCACCATTTTGTAGAAGGGGAGGTAACGCTCAGTACCGGCTGCGACGCTCGGACCCGTAGGTCGAGCTGCCGACGCCAGCGCGGTCGCGGATAGCCTCCAGACGCTCCTTGCCGGCGTAGTGCTTGATGAGCAGCGTGGTGGTGATGGCGCCCAGCGCCGCCGCGGCCAGCGCCAGGAGAAGCACCAGCATCGCCGGCGCACCGTCGCCGTCCTCGTCGTCGGCGGAGAAGTTCTTGAAGATGTCACCGAGGACACCGCCGAAGCCCTCGACTGCGTTGTACGTGTTGTACATGCTCGCGAAGCTGTTCCAGCCGGCGACGCCCATGTTGCCCAGGGTGCGCTGGTGGTAGGCACGCTTCCACGAGTCGATCGTGATCGCCCAGCCGGCGAACAGCACGACGGGGATGACCATGACGTAGCCGACGTCGAACAGGAGCTGGAGGTTGCGCGCGTCGAGGACGTGCGTCGCCCCCAGGATGAGGCCGATGATGATGAAGTAGCACCAGGTGAACCCGGCGCCGGACATCAGCGCGCCCATCCACGCCATGAAGCGGCGGGAGCCGCCGGCGTGCTTGCTCTCGACCCAGGCGTGGCCGACCGCGTACGCGTTCCACCACGAAATCCCGAGGTTGAGCAGGAGGAGCAGAAAAACCAGAGGAAGCTGCGACATGCGAGCTTTTCCCTTCAGGAACGTGTCCGGCGGGTGGTTCCCGTAGACATAATGAAGATCATACCATAATATCCTAATAAAAGCAATATCCCAATGACGGGGTAGTAATGATTTCTTGCTAGGCCAATATGCTCAGCCATGAAAAAATCCGTGGGTCTTCTGATCTAGGGATTTTTTCTATGTTTGGATTCTACATTCCTCCGCTCAGTCGCGTATGGTATATATACCAGGAAGCATCATGTGGACGCTAAAACTCAAGTAGTTCTTATAGTGGATCGCATTGCGCTATACTATTGATTATGAAGCTTGCACACATTCGCCAAAAGGAAACATTTCAAGAGCCTGTTTGGCATGTATTGATTGCGCTGATGGTAATTATCGGATCGCAATTATTTCTAGGTGATGCCGTTACATTTGGTCTGAAGTATGCCATAGCAGGGCTTGAGACGCTACTTTTGATTATTCTCGGCACCGGTATTTTACGGTCTGGTCGTCGTGTTGTGGCATTGCTGTTGGTTGCGGTGATTTCAATTATGAACGTTGCATCCTTGGTGACGGTTATTTATCTGTTGTTTAGCGGTGCACATGTCGACGGACGCGTGCTCTTGATTTCGGCTGTTGTGATCTATATTACAAATATCATCGTATTTGGACTATGGTACTGGGAACTGGATAGCCCCGAACGCGTACAGACTGATTTTCAGTTCCCACAAAAAACAGCTAATTGGACGCCCACGTTTTTTGACTACTTATATGTATCACTAACAAACGCGACAGCGTTCAGCCCCACCGACACAATGCCATTAACACATCGCTCAAAGCTACTCATGTCCCTGCAATCGGTCGCGTCGCTGGTGACAATTGCGCTCGTTGCCGCCAGGGCAGTGAATATACTTAGCTAGGCAAGGCAGACTGCTACACGGTCCTCAGCCTCTTAATCAATTGACTAAATAACATATTTATGGTATAAAGGATAAGTAAAACCTTAACATCCGCTCTACCGAAAGGTACTGCAGTGAAGATCGTCAAGAGCATCACGCTGAGCGACGCCCAGACCCAGCTGACCGGCGTGACCGGTCCGTCGGATTGGCGCACTCGGCTGCGGCTCATCATCGGCGACGACGGCACGGTGTTCCTTCCGCTGGAGGCCGGCATGACCTTCGGGTTCATGCTGGGCAACCTGGCGGATCACATGGTCGCGTACCCCGCCTACACGGCGTACGAGGGCACGCGCATCAGGAACATCTTCGACGAGACCGCCGGCGTGCTCGACCCCAATGACCTCCCCTCGAACGGGGGGATGATGGAGTCGGGCGAGGAGGGCAGCCGCTACAAGTACAGCAGCATCGACGGCTTCAAGGAGGCGCACAACCAGATGCGCCCGTTCACGGCGACCGACGGCTTCACCGACGGACAGTCGGGAGCAACCGAGCTGCTGATCTACCGTCGTACCAACCCCGATGTCACCGTCGCGGTGATGCAGGGCCTGACCGCGAAGGGCGCCACGACTCGTGGTGCCTCGCGCGGACTGGTCATCGGTGCCGGCGAGACCGTCGGAGACGGTCGCGAGAAGACCAGCCTCGACTACCTCCGCGACGCCACGGACCCGATCGTCCGGATCAAGATCATCAGCCGCCAACAGGCGGTCGAGATGCTGATCGGCGCCGGCCTGGCCGCTCCGGACGACTGGACGTGTGGCATCTGGTGACGTTTCGTGTTTTACAGGGCCGGGGGTGATCCCCCGGCCCGCGTCCCCATGAATTTTATTAATGACCCCAAGCGGGTTATTTTTTATTAAACTTGGTAAAATTTAATTAGTTGTTATAAAAAGCACGATAAAATAATTCTATTAATTCACCCGTATATTTTGTTACATCATACGGTTGCTGGTCTTTCAATTTTCCCGCTATTCCATTTAGTGCAAGGCGCAGGGTTGTTGCTGCAATGTCAGGGTCAAAATGTCTAAACACACCTTTTTGTTGTCCTGCGATAAACACATTGGCAAGATCAGTTAGCTCACGCTCATGTAGTGTCGCGGCCAAGCTGATGTGCTTTTGCGGCTGAAAATCGGCACGTATTACGTGCAATGCCTGGATATGTATAGGATATTTCTGGTAGAATTGACCGCTTAGTTCAATAAAACTACGAATTTGCAACCATTCGTTGGTTGTTTGCCAAATTTGTGCTGACATATAGTCGCGCGCGACGGTGTAAATGTAGGCAATCGATTCTTGAATGAGACTTTCTTTACTCGGGAAGTGGTACTGCACTACGCCTTTACTTATTCCTAAACGCTGACTGATTTCACCAATGGTCGTCTGAGCGTAGCCAACATCGGCGATTGTTTGAACGGTACTTTCAAGTATCCGTCGCTGTGTCGGTGTTAGGGTAGAACGTGGGGTGTATATTTTCATCACTGTGTGCTAAATTTAGTACAAACGTACTAAATTATTGTAATAGAGGAAAATAAAACGTGCAACCAATAAAATCCTTTAAAATTATACAAAACAGATGGCTGACTAGGGGATTAGCCTGCTTATTACTTTTGATTATCTTTTTTGTAGGTCAGTTTATTACACAGGTTGCCGTCACTGCGCCATACAGTATGAAAGATCAGTCGATCAGCGCGTTAGGTATTACTACCTGCGAAAACTTTCAAGAGCCGCAAACCAAACAGCAATTTTATGTATGTTCACCGCTTCATTTGGTGATGGATGGAACATTTGTCGCATGCGGTGTGCTTATTATGTTTGCGACGATGTGGGCGATTAGACCACTTTGGCCTGGGAAAAAACTACGAATAATGGGGATTATTCTAATTTTCTTTGGCGGTATCGAAGAAGTAGTTGCTGGGTTTTCACCACTCAATCTTAATCCGTTCCTACATAGTCTTTCCGGTGGACTTGCCATAGCTGCACTGAACGTCGGCCTGATCCTGCTAGGACTTGCCGCAATCAAAAAACAACCTCCAGTAGGGTGGTATACATTTGGGTGGGGAATCGTGGGCGTTGTTGGGCTAATCCTTAGTGGCATGTCACCGTATAGTTGGTTGGGCTATGGTGGATGGGAGCGCGTTGCTGGATGTGCCTTCCCCCTATGGGGCATTGGCATGGCGACGTATTGGCTGAGGCAGCGAAAAGATTTGAAATTAATTAGCTAAATCCAGATCAGTATGCTCAGCTAGTCTGCAGATTCAAGTTAAAGTCAACTACGTATTCACGTTTCCGGTCTTCTAATCACCACTATGCAAAGTTATCTATCCATATTGCGGCGTGACCACTCAACCCTTTTGTTGGAGAGCATACTTGAGCTGAAGCCGTGGGCTAACAGACGCGGTGCCATGTACAATTAGATCATCAAGCTGGGTAAAGTAGTATATGTCGGCTATTTGATGATATGTACCATAGATCGTCAGATGCTAGTATAATAGGTAACGAATGAACTGGATATTGCGCTATAATTCAAAGCAACCCGGATTTACGATCGTTGAGCTCGTAGTGGTTATTGTCGTAATAGCAATTCTTGCTGCGATTACTATCGGAGTCTACAGCGGAGTTGAGAATCGCGCGAAAGATGCACAGCTAAGCGACCAAATTCAGAAATTACAAAATGCAGTTGAACTGTACAATCTTGCGAATGGTGCGTATCCTAAGTCGGCTAACTGGGGGCAGATGGGTCTCGCTGATTCTACTGGCGTCTGGCCTGTTCAAAACATGGCCCAGTATGGTGTAACTGCTAAGCTTTTGGTTTCGCCGTATGATACATCTGGCGAAGCTAACTCAATTCAAGAGCAGGGTAACTGGACGACAGTATCACGATCACTTAACGGTATTATCGGCTGGGTCTCGATTATCGACCCTGCGCTCGACGCGGCAGCCGGACATTGGACATGCTTCACCTCGAGCGATATCTGCACAGGCTATCGTTTCTGGTGGCGAACAAGCGATGGAGTGCTTCATACGGTAGCTGGCGGTTCAACTCAGCCGTCACCTTAGCTCGTGAAATATACAGATCTGTGTTCTTTACCTATCACATAGACCGCTATAATAAGTGCAAGAAGCGTCTTTATGCTGTTTGCGTTAAGATGGCGCGATCTATCATGCCCAGGTAGCCGGTGGCTGAGGCGTTTTTACTCGCAATAAGGACAGTGAGCGTGTGTTGACCGGTTGTCGCAATAGTTATCCCAGTTAGTACTGCACGCGTTGGATTGAGGCTTTGCTTGTAGCCATCAACTGTGCCGATAGTGACGCCATCTATTTGAAGTGTATAAATGCCTCGGTTTTGGAAAGGTAAATGAAAGAACTCTAAGGTATGCGTGCCAGCGTTGGCGACAAAGTCAAATGAAATCGAATCGTTTTGTGTACCATCGGAAATATTAACCCAACCAACAAAATTGTTCGTGTCTGTATTTGTGAGATATGTAGGTGTCCAGCCGCCAACGGTTGCTATTTGTGAGGATGCGCTGCCGCTTAAGACGATGACGCTTTGGCGAGACACTAGAAAGCGGTTATCATTACCCGCGGCAACAGTGCCACTCGCTGTGCCGATTGGCAAGTATGAACTTGAAATTTGCGCCGATCCGTTAAGTGGCGCATAGCCATTCGACTGTCCTTTATTGCTTAATACTTCAGCGCCCGCACTAGCTACACTATTTGGCAGGATTGTCCCGTCACTTGCGTGAGAGACCAACAAAAATGCATTAAGGATATCGCCCCATTGGCCGCTATCTGATCCTGGTACGGGTAGTCGTGCTGACATACTTTCTCAAATGGTTATGGTTATACCTTTAATTGTACTGCGCGGCAAAGTATCACACAAGTGTTTCATTCCTAAGCCTAATATGATCGGCGCAATACTTAGATTGGATGTTGTCGTACGTGTCGATGAATCTAAAAAGACGAAAGCGATGATGGCTATTCTAGCTTGAATTTGTTAAAAACAATCATTTAAATTATAGTAACGAAAGGCTATGGGTAAGAAAGAAAAAAATATCAAAATCATCTTGGCGATTGTTCTAGCGATCGTTGTACTTTCATGGTTTTTTGGCGGAAATCGATGTATGGATGCTAGTTCTGCGTGCGTCACTTTGCAGCAGAAGTCGCAAACGTACGTCTCACTTGTCGTTTGGTTAGCTGAAGTCGTGGGCTTTGTTCTTGCTGTCGTTGCCCTGTTTGTACCGTTTCGGAGAGTGACGAAGCGAACTGCTATATGGCTGGCTTTAGTGATCGTCGCCCCTATTGTTGGAGCTGCTGGGGTGTTGACTACAATCGCCTCTGTTGTGGGTGATTCTGCTCAATCTATCATGACAACTGTTGGTGTAGGGATGTTTTTAGTAGGTTCTTCACTTACTGTCTTGAGTGTTATCAAACTTAATGCTAGTCATCCGCGTTAACGTTTTGCAATAAAAGGGCGAGTGCCTTAAAGACCGAAGCAGGGAATGATCGTCGCATGACGATCCATGCACATGCGCCATCGTGAAGAAGGATAAGTTGCTCGGCGAGCTCGCGTGGGTCGCTATGGTTCATCGCTGTGGCTTGCTGCTCAAAATAAGTGTATAGTTTGGCTTTAAATTCTTTAACTGTACTAGCCGCAGGGGCATTTGTTCCGCGAAGTTCAATGCTTGTGTTCATAAAAATACAACCATAAAAATCTGGTTTGTCGGCAACTTCTTCAATCATGGTAAAGACATGTATAATTCGGGTTTCTGGTGTGTTCGCCGTACTGCTAGTACAGGCATCAAACCATGATTTCCCTAAGGATTCCATGGCAGCAGAAGCGAGGCTATCCTTGGTTTCGAAGTGCTTGTATAGGGTTCGCTTTGATACGTTGGCGGTTTCGCAAATCTGAGTCACGCCAACAGGGCCAATGCCATGATCATAAAAAAGCTTAGCCGCTGAATCGATGATTCGCCGATGTGTGGTATCTTGCGCGGTTTTATTCATGACGATATTTTAACAAAAATACTTGCATAAGTAAACCGATCGGTTTACACTGATTTTAACAACATAACGTATAAAGGATTGCTATATGGATAATCAAAGTTACACGGCTTCTTTTGAGGTCGATCAATCACCTGAAACTGTATTTAATGCCGTGCTGAACCCGCGCGCATGGTGGTCACAGACAATTACAGGTGAAACGGAAAAAGAGGGTGACGAATTTGTTTTTGAGGTGCCAGAGGCTCATCGTTCGGTTCAAAAGCTTGTGGAGGTTGTGCCAAACCAGCGTGTGACATGGATTGTTACTGATGCTCACATGACATTCATTAAACAGGCCGATGAATGGGTTGGTACGAAGATTGTTTTTGATATCTCCAAAGTGGGCGATAAGACTAAGCTGACATTCACCCATGAGGGCCTAATGCCGAAAAACGAATGCTATAAGTTTTGTATGCCGTCGTGGGAGCAGTACGTTAAAGGTAGCCTCTATAAGCTTATTACTACTGGAGAAGGTACGCCCAATCTTGAAGGTAAGACTATAGAAAAACCTGCAAATTAGCGTAGTGACAAATGCGTGCGATTTGTTGACTTTTTTACGTTTCGTAACCGAGTAATACGATCTATAGTAAGCTCGGATGCTTAACTAAAAAGGAGTCAACTAATGTCAAAATATATTCTTATTTATAAAACAAACGAAGCATCGGACTGGACGAAACTTCCAGAGCCTGAGGTCAAGAAAGTCATGCAAGCCTGGGGTGAGTGGGTCGGTTCTATGGGTTCGGCGCATGTAGGTGGCGATGCCTTTAAGTTTGGCGGTAAAAGCGCTACCAAAAATGGCCCAAAAGACGCCGATAACCTGTTAACTGGTTTTTCTATTATCGAGGCCAAAGATTTCGATGAAGCACTGAGCGTCGCCGAAAAAGCGCCAAATGTCCTATCAGGCATGGGTAGCATTGAAGTGTACGAGGCTTTCGGCATAGAATAAGGACACTTATACTGCGCGTCACTGTAAATTTGAACTAGAGCTGGACGTCCGTCCAGCTCTAGCGCAATATAAATCTCGACTACTATATTTAGGCTCTATAAGTGTATTGCTACCCGAGAACGCACACCTAATCTTGAAGGTAAGACAATAGAAAGACAACGATAAAGAGCTACATGGCAGATTTCGCTTATTACGCTATATAATGAGCAGTAATGGGTACGATTACTTTTCAGGTTTTTCCGCCACCCGTCCCGTTGGCTCGAGACGTTGAGTGTATTCGGGTTGCAAAGCATACAGGAACTGATCACGGCTTGGAGGTGAAAGTATGCCCGAACGGGCTGCCCGGCTTGGTGTTTAATCTGAGCGCTGATGGTACCGCGGCTATAGAAAGTATTATGGCTAGTTCGTTTACGGTCACCGACCTACCTATCTTATTTTTGCACGGCCAAGGCGCAGTGCCGAGCATCATGCGATTCAAGCGAGGTTCCTACACGACTATACAGATAGTACTTAAGCCTCATGCTCTCTACAGCTTATTCGGCATGGACGCCTCTGTTTTTGACAAAGGGTTAATGCAGCCAGAGGAATTTGGCATGCGAGGACTCACAGACAAGGTGCTAGCCGCTCGTGATGACGCCGCACGTATCAGCTTGCTCTGCACTATGTTGATAGGTAAGTTAAAGCAAGCGCCGCCACGCGATGAACTCATTGAAAAGAGCCTGGAATTCATCCACGCAAACATCGTTTCGGTTACCGCTGGTGATGTGCTGGACCGGGCTCACCTCTCTGAGCGGCAATTTCAGAAACGCTTCACCAAAGTTGTAGGCATGCCAACGCAATTGTATATCCGGATTAAGCGCGTCAACGAGGCGTTAAGATTAATAGATAGTGGCGACTACGAAAAGCTGTCTGACGTAGCGCACGCACTTAACTTCTACGATCAATCGCATTTTATACGAGAAATGAAGACGTTTTCGTGGGTGACGCCCAAGGATATCTCTCAAAACGTCAACGAATTTCACCAGGACGCGGCCAGCGCATCTTATTTGTAGGTTGACGGTTTTATACAATTATTCATGCTTTGATAACGATATACTACATCCTGTAATATTGATGAAAGGATAAGCAATGAGAAAAGTTGTAATGATCAACCGCGTCTCAATTGACGGTTATTTTGCTAGCAATAACACCATGACCGGCGGTATGGACTGGTTCGTACAGGACCCTAAGATTGACGAGGCTGTGCACAAACTTGTGAAGTCTGACACTCTGTTAATTGGCGAGGTAACCTTTGAGCTGTTCGAGAAGTCCTGGGTGCCGATGTTAAAAGATCCAAATACGCCGCCACCGCTGAAATCTGTGGCACAGGAATTAACCGACATGCGCAAAATCGTGTTTGCTAAAAACATCAAGGAATCAGAGTGGGATAATACCGAATTCCATCATGACGGACTGATTGAGTTTGTGAAGAAACTGAAAAAAGAAGACGGTCCAGATGTTTTGATTATGGGCAGCGGCACCATCGTGCAGCAGCTGACTCGCGAGAGCTTGATCGATAACTATGTGTTCATCGTTAGTCCGGTCGTAGCCGGCAATGGTAAAACGTTGTTTAAAGACGTTCAACAACAAAGTTTGGAGCTACTAAGTACCGAGAGCTTTAGTTCTGGCAATGTCGTGCTCCACTACCAATTGGCGAAATAGGATCATTCGACATGAAATTTTTAAGCAGAGACAGAAACAACTCGGCAAACAGTGTCTCAATGAATAAGAAACCAAAAACGAGCCGCAAGCGCAAGCTTGCCTGGGTGGCTGGTTCTATAGTAGTGGCCGTGCCATTACTTATGTATGCGGCTACTTGGTTCTCGAGTAGTATGCTGCTCTACCCATCGTTCAAGGGTTTAGGTAAGGATTTCTCTACTTGTAAGCCGGAAACGGAAAAATATTTTGGCAAAGCTTGTGGTAATCTGCGTGAATCAAAAGCGTTTGCGTTTAATGAAGTTAAAGTAGCTTCACAAAATGGCTATGATATGCCCGGCTGGCTTATCAAGGCAGCGGATAATGGCAAGCCCACTGCTAAAGGTGCTATTATGCTCGTGCACGCCGGCGGGAGCGATCGCCGTGAAGATACTCAGTATATTGGTATGTATCTAAACCAAGGCCTAGATGTACTAACCTTTGACCAAGGCTGTGCGGGCGAAGCCCCTTGTCCTGTTAGTGGTTTGTCGTACGGAGCTCGCGAATCTAGCGACGTGTTTTCGGCTTATCTATATATGACGCAGCGTTATAGTACAGTCTATGCCATGGGTACATCGGTTGGCGCGTCGTCAATCTTGATCGCCCTACCGGAAATGCCTAAGTTGGCTGGTGTGATTGCTGAAAGTCCGTACGCGAACTTCGAGCGTTTAGTAAAAGAGGCACCGGAGTCCAAAAACATTCCAGCTTTCGCCACTAGTAATATGCTAGCAATGACTAAGTCTCTCGGAGAGTTTGACGCCCTACGTAGTCCAGAGCACTCACTGCCGCTCGCAGGCAACACTGTCCCCGTGTTTTTTATCCATAGCAAGGCAGATGCGGTGGCGAATTACAAACAAACCGAAGACTTAGTAAGGCTCTATGACGGCCCAACGACCGTGTGGTACCCGGATAAGGGTGAGCATGCCTTAACGATGCAATCTCAGCCTGCCGAATACCAACAACGAATCAGCGACTTCCTGGCAAGCGTTCATAAGTAAGTCTGCTCAATATAAGATGATTAACGCAATACGTAAGGAATCCTAAGCAGTATGAGCGAACTCCCAAATATGCCAAAAAATTTAGAAGCTAAAACAGAGCTTGTGCCAACCGAAGCTTTAGATAGGCAAGAGAGCTACGTGGATCATGAATTAGAGATACGATGCCAAGACCTGAGAGCTGAGCTTGAGGCTCGCGTGGCAAGCAAAAGTTTCGATAATCTCCTCGCCCTCTATCCCGATGCACCAAAATTACCGACTGAAACTGCTGAAATGCATCTTGATCTCGGCGCACGATCCGAGATGGCTCGGGAGCGTCTCTCGATGTTGCGTGATTTTGCTAAAACTCATTGGGATTACCGTAAGGGCCAGGAGCGACAGGGTCAGCAGGTTGACGATGTGCTTGATCATAAGCCGGAAGTCACAAATCCCCATGAGCCAGGATATAACCCTGCTGCCCCATGGAACGTCGTTTTTGATGCCACAAGAGAGTTTGGCATGGTTGACTCAACTCAGCCTAAGTATAGTCACTATGACATGCTGATCGTTCTAGGTGGTGCAAATAGGGCACCTCTTCAAAGGACAGAATATGGTCTGGAGCAGGGAGTTGACGTTGATGCTGTGGCTCTTCTAGGAAGTGATCGACCTGTTAATGACGCTGAGCGGCAAAAGGCTGTTGACTATGCTCCTCAGGCGCAAACCGAGTTTGATTTGATGGACGGCGCTGCACAAACTGCAATAGGCGTGGAACGTCGTAAGACGCTAACCTTAAGTCGAGTTGGATATGATCACGATGATAGTAGTATCCCCCGTGTGAACTATTACAGAACTAGAGACAACAAATCTGTCTTTACTCTCAATGCCCCGACTCGTCCGGGGATGACGAGGGCTAACACGGATGATACGTATGCATTGTTACGTACTGCTGCTGGGAAAAGCCGATTGTATCCTGGCGCAAAGGTGCTCGTTGTCACGAATGCGTTTGTCTCTGCCTTTCAGGCAATTGATGCCAAGCGCAATATTGATCTCATGACGGGTGCCGAAACAGACACGATCGGTTATGATGCGGCCTATGGTGGGGTCAACCGATTACCTTCGCAACTGCTCCAAGAGACCTTGTCATATATTGACTCGCTTGTAAAACTTCAAGATAGCCTAGATAAGGTCGAAACAGACAATTCAGCTTCTCAATATAAACTTGTTGCATAGACTCTCAAACGTTTCTTGTGAACGCTTAGTACAGAATAAGGATGCTCACACTGCACGTCACTGTGAGTTCGAACTAGGGTTGAGTAGGCATTCGCGCCGATGTTGTATAAATGTAAGTCACCGTTATATTAAAACACTACCTGTACGGGTAGTGTTTTAATAGTTGCAGTCGTTAAGCTGATTCTTATCAGGCTCTCTAACCATACCGCCTCAGCCCTCAATCGTTTAAGAGCTCAGGTAATACCCGCACGTCACGTCTGCGGTGGTGAAGCGATACGCTTGACGGACCTTATGTAGGGAAGTCAACCTTTTAGCTCATATGGCGCCACTAGCGCAGGACTGCCTAGCCCTAGGCTACGGGCAACATGAACTAATGCAGGTGAAGGACTTAACGGGCGCCTTTGTTACCGCTTCTGACGCGCGGCGGCAGCGAGCTGCTCCGGCGTCAGGTTCTCGGTGGTGTGCGAGCAGGTGGTTCGCTTGCAGTAGTGGATGACCCGGTTCACCTCGTTGGTGTAGGTCCCGATGTCATGTCCACCCGCGCAGGGGTCACTCTGCCCGGCCTCTCCCGGCTGCTCCGGCTGCTGTCCTCCGCCGAAGATCTTCCAAGCCATCTTACTGCTCCCTTGTGGGTAGTACGAAATTTCGGACTAGATTATTATACCATACTTTCTTTGCCTGTATCTATGAGCACTTGCAACTCTTCTTGCTATCTTGCCGGATGTAAGTCAGTCGACAATTTATCGAATGATATTGTTAAGCGCGCACTAAAGTAGTAGCATACTATTATATCTATTTCTAAGTCAGGAAGTGATCATATGACTAGAGCTCATGAAGAAGTAGGGTGGGGTAATGAAAGAGTTTCGCTTGTTTCTGATAACACAACGGAAGCCTACGAGGATGAGCTTAGCCCAATTTTCTCGCGACGTATGGGTGTCGCAGCTGTAACATTTCTATCGGCTGCTCAATATGAAAGGCCGGTAAAGGTCGCAAGAAACGGTAGGCCGCTTGCTGATCTCCATAATGAGTACATGGCACTCAGGCAAGAACAAGGCATGTCGGCATCTCATGGTAATATTCTTGAGTTTGAGCTAGCGCCGGGCATTATTGGCTATAACTGTTCTCAGGCATTTGAGCAGATAGTAGAAAATGGCGAAGGTAACCTTGAAGCACGATGGTATATTGCTGTGCGCGCAGAAATAGAAGGCACGGAAATATCAAGAGTAAGTTTTTACTATCAGCCAAAGGACGCAACGTCGACTCCACCTAATGATGGTCTTTGGGTGCTGGATTCAAAAAGACAACTTGATTACGAGTCGATGCTGTTTGTAGATGATGAGGTACCTTGGAAGCCTGATGCGGAGATACCGTTTTTACGTCCTGACCTTAAAAATGCGGGCACCGATACGCCTTTTGCGTTTGATAGGGGGTATGAGACATCAACAACTCCTGAGGCTCATCAGGATCCAAGCGTGGCAATAGGTAGTATGAACGGCGAGCAGCTTCTCGTGATGACCGCAGTAAAGGCGAGGAGTCTTCGCCCGCTAGCAAGCGCACCAAATGAAAAGCGGATGCCGTATTATCAAGAGTTTTTCATTGGCCGCTCGATTGATACTATGGAAAAAATTGCGACTGGCCCAGCCCATCGTAAGGGTACGCGTATAGTTTATCTCGGTGATAGTAAATGGGGAGTCTTTAACCGACCTCAAGGTGAATATCGACCAGGTGTTATAACCTACACTGAATTTACGGCTATGACACAGGAAGAATTTATCGAGGAGTTTCAAAAAGCCATCCTGGATGTTTCAACCGTTATCCCGGATCTTTGTCAGCCAGATGAGTGGGTAGGGCCTAACTTCGCGTGGCCGCTCAAAGATGGAAAGATAGGAGTCATTGGGCATCTCGCCGCAATGCTCAATAAAGCGACAGGGGAACGTGAATATAGTGCAATGAGTTTCGTCTATGATCCGAGCACTAATACGACGAAAGAGATGAAGGTTATTGCTACGAAAGCCGCATTCGAGGACCTTGGCGTGGGGCGGCGGATCGATCGTGACGATTTAGACAATGTGATTTACCCTGGCGGGGCAGTAGTTTTGCCAAATGGAAAAATACGGCTTTACTGCGGAGTCTCAGACCTCAAGGCTGGCTATATTGACATTGATGATCCATTTGCCGATTATCGTATCGACGAAATGTAATATCCCTATGCCCATTCAAGCTTATCATAGGCGTATACTGTAATTAAAAGGAGGTTGCATATGAAAAGATACGATAAAAACATTCGAATGGTTGACCGCGGACCGTCTGGGTTTATATTTTTCGTGGCATATATTGGCGCTGCAATTTATTTTGTGCAACAATCATCTGGATTTTGGGCGGTAATTCTCGCGCTTCTTAAAGCTGCAGTTTGGCCAGCGTATGTGCTCTACCATGTATTGCAAACCCTGCACGCCTAGATAGGCTTGGGTAAGTAAAGTATTGCAGAATATAACCATTTGCTCGATGGCGAACCGTATCTGTATAATGAGAATATGAACATTTATATCTCTCATTGCGGCGGCGTTTACGACTACGAAAATGAATTATATAAGCCAATCAAAGGATCGGATCTTGCTAAGGAACATTACTTCTTTTTGCCACACGAGCCCGAGAACTTAGATACGGATGCCGTGACGGAATTAAAACACATGGATGTCCTCGTTGCTGAATCGTCGTTCCCGTCGACCGGCCAAGGAATTGAACTAGCCCAGGCTAAGGCCGCAGGGGTGCCGATCGTCTGTTTTTATAAGACGGGCACAAAAACATCAAGCTCACTACGCTTTGTTACGGATACGGTCATCGAGTATGCTGATATGTTCGACTTATTAGCTAAGCTTCGCATTGAGCTTCAGAAGATCTCTCGAAATGTCGAATAACCAGAGATAAAGGTAAAGCGCGTATGTTCGGGTTTTTAAAACATCAAAAAATAGGCCTCATCGCGTCGACGGCGTTTGCTGTTGGGGCGATGATTGGCGGCGGGGTGTTTGTCTTAACCGGTGTGGCGCTAAAGCAGGCTGGGCCATCGGCGATTGTTTCGTTCCTCATCGCAGGGCTTATCGTATCGTTTTCTGCACTTTCGTTTGCGGAGGTTGCTGCAAAAGCGAGTAAGGGTGAATCGGCGTATGCATATGTGGGCAAGGTACTTGGGTCGCCGCTTTGGGGATTCATTACGTCGTGGTGTTTTTATCTTGGCGGGATAGTAGGCGCCGCTTTTGTCTTGAAAGCTTTTGGCATTTATATGCACAATTTTATCTATCCAGGACTGTCGAATGTTGGCTGGGGGCTTATCGGCGCCATGGCTCTGACATTAGTAAACCTTGGGCCGGCATCGCGAATAGGTAGAATCGAGACGTTACTCGTGGGAGTGAAGTTAATCATATTGTTAATTCTTGCAGCAGCGGGGATCGCCACGTTTAATCCGCAGGATCTAATACCTTTTGCGCCACATGGCATCTCGCAAGTTGTTCAGACGAGCTCGTATTTATTTGTTGCGTACCTAGGGTTCAGTGTCATTACAAGCATATCGGGAGACATTGATAAGCCACAAAAAACCGTGCCACGAGCAATTGTTTTAAGTATGGTGATCGTTGCAATTATATATGCCGGTATTGTTGTAGCGCTTCTCGCGGCTCATATTAGTGATTACTCTGAAGCAAGCGTCGGTACGGCGGCGACCCATTTACTTGGCCCCGTAGGAAGCACACTCGTCATTATTGGTGCATTGGTTGCAACGTTGTCGTCTGCGAATGCAAATATCCTTGGCTCATCGGAAATTATGCTTCGCTTAGCACATCGTAAACAGGTGCCAACAATTCTTGGTCGTTTGCGTGGCGGACACCCGTATGTCAGTGTGATTGCGGGAGCTATTATGTACGGCATCTTGATCGTGTTTAGCACGGATACTTTAGTTGTAGCACTCGCGAACACGGTGGTACTGCTCGCGCTTGGTATTGTTAACGCTGCGGCGTTTATATTACTACTTAAGGCTAAGCGAAAAAAGTTGCGATCGGTATTGCCGCTCTTAGGTTTGGGTGGTGCAGCAATGCAATTCTTCTTCATTACGCCACCAGCGATTGTTTTGGGTGGGCTTGCTGTAGGTTTTGGCGTGCTGATATATCTTGTACGCGAACTTTATTTCTTGCCTGGGCGCCACCGCGAGATTGCAAGAACAGTTGATGATCTTGATGGTCCCCTTGGTCGAACGCTCAAGCGACGCAATCCTCTGTAGCTATCGTTAAGTTAAAAATACGAAAAATGTAGACGTAGTTTAGTTATTGTACATCGGGGCTAGTTGTATAATAAAAACAATATAAGGAGAACATGAACAATGACAACTCAGTCGGTTTCGCGAGCTAATGCGCAACTACAAAAAGCTGCTCGCGGCGTCGTAATGATGCTTGCGATAGAATTTTTACTTGGGATGGCAGTTAATTTTATTGGACTACCAGATGAGGCGACCGGCAGCGTGAAGGTTGTCACAGGTATATTGCTAGGCCTTCATATTCTTGTGGGTATCGGTCTGCTTGTAAGTGCAATTATGGCAACACGCGCAAGTCGTTCGTTCGATGGCAGTCTGCGAAATTTGGTGCGCTTTGGCGGCGCGGGAATCGGCATAACATTTGTGTTTGGTGTGCTAACGGTTGCTACTGGGAGCGATTGGTGGTCATACTTAATGGGCGTTGGCTTTATCGGGTCACTATTGATCTACGGAAAGATTCTTTTGCGCGTTCGCACGAATGTGGCGTAGTATAGTACGCTTCTCTTAAAAACAAGAGTAAATGAGGACTGCGCCAACGACCAGGCCGAGTATTTGCCTGATGCGTGATGATCCTTGAATGATCTCAAGGTATGCCCAGATTGCTAGAAATCCTACACTAAGGCTTGTGAAGCCTGTCTTTAGTGCATGATCATTGGCGAGATTTGACGCAATTAAGAACACAAACCACCCAAGGATTGGCGGATTAGGGAACTGGGCGAGATGTACTTTTCCATCTTTCCCTCGAATGAGCCAGTCCAAAGCCGCTTTCATTTGCGTAGGCATTACCTTTCTATCATATCAAATATCGCTAGGCTTCTTGCCGCTAGCGGCATTGATACGATCGATAATCCGTGAAATCGACCAGATAAGCAAAAGCCCGAACATTAACTGGAATGCAAGGCTGCTTTGGCTGAGATAGTGCGTGACTTCAAGCTGGGATAGCATTGCAACAATGCCAGCGAGAAATTGTGCAATCAGCAAAGACCATGTAAAGATATCTCCATCCCACCGCACAACAAGCCAAATACCTAATGTGAGCTCAAATACAAAAAGCAACGAGCTGACGACAATATGAAGCGTATTGAAGAGTGGGCTCACGATATCGGGAGTGAGGAGAATAGCTAGTAATAACGCGGATATAATCCATAGCGATGGCTGCAAGGTGGTAAATGGCGGAACGCTACGGGGAAGTTGTGCTGCTGCGCGCAAAAGAAAGAAATCGCAGAGGATAAGTCCAAGGGCGAATGGCACGATTGTTGGATAGTGGACGCCGTAAAAGCTAAGGCCGTGATTGTTTGCGAAGCCGGCGCTGGTCATAACGACGGCTATGGCAAGAAATCCGAAAAAGCTAAGTTGGGCGTAGATAAGGTCACGCATAACCCGCTCTTTTATCACCGTTGGCATGCTTTTTACTTGTTTTTGCATAATGACCTCTTTCATACTTAGAATATGCATGGTATCTTCGTGGCTGCTGTGATTTTAGTCACTCACCAAGAAGGCGGTATGATGCGATAGTATTGTTGACGGTCTTCGCAATATGGGCGCCCAGGAGTACAATAAACATAAGAAGAATATTTATGAGCGAGGGTATGTATCTAATTGCTGTTAATGCAGGGTCTTCAAGCGTGAAGCTCGCTGCTTTTCATACGGACACACTTGATGTCCCCGTATTTGAGGCGACAGTTGAAAATATCGGGCAGCCATCATCACATGTTAGTGTGAATGGTGTATCGACGCCAGCATTAACAGAGAGTCATTCTGATGCAATCGAGCTCATCATGCAGGCGGTAACAAAGCAGATCCCTGTTGATGCAATTATCGCCGTGGGGCATCGTATTGTTCATGGTGGCCCTAATTATTACACGCCACAAATCATCACACATGATTTGATTAATGAACTACACACGCTGAAGGCATTTGATCCTGAGCATCTGCCCGCACAGATTCAATTAATTAATGCAGTAATAGAGCATTTGCCGCGTGCTGCTCAAGTGGCATGCTTCGATACTGCGTTCCACCATGACTTACCAACTGTTGCGCGCTTGCTACCGTTACCTCGCCGTTTCGCTGCAGAAGGCGTACGCAAGTATGGGTTTCACGGACTGTCGTATGAGTATATTAGGACAGAGCTACAGCGCGTAGAGGGTGAAGTGGCGCGAAATGGCAGAGTGATTATTGCTCACCTTGGCAGCGGTGTGAGTCTTGTTGGCCTCAAGGACGGCAAGCCGGTCGATACGACAATGAGTATGACGCCGGCATCGGGCATTCCGATGAGCACGCGCGCAGGAGACCTTGATCCGGGTCTTGCGCTATACTTCAGCCAAACATATGGGTATGATCTGAATCAGTTTAATCACATGGTAAATTTTGAGTCAGGCCTTCTTGGGATTTCAGAAACAACTGCCGATATGGAAAGATTGCTCGAGATTGAAGACCAGGATGAACGTGCAAAGGATGCAGTCGATATCTTTTGCTATCAGGTGAAAAAAAGCATTGGGAGTCTTGCGGCAAGCATCGGCGGTCTCGATACGCTCGTATTTACCGGTGGAATGGGGGGACAAGCCCCGAAGATTCGGCAAAGAATATGCGATGGACTTGAGTTCTTGGGCGTCGTGCTTGACCCTGTGCAAAACACTCAAGGCGCGCGACTAATATCGGCGCATACAGGCAAAGCTGGTGTCCACGTGATTCATACGAATGAAGTGCTCACGATAGCTCGGCAGACTTTAGAAATTATAAAGAGTAAATAAGGTAAGCGGCAGATGGATACTATGGCAAATGGAACACCACTTGATGAAACAACGGCACACGCGATTGATGCATATTGGAGAGCGGCAAATTACCTTTCTGTAGGACAGATCTATCTTTGCGATAACCCGCTCCTTAAACAGCCGTTGCAGCAGGAGCATGTTAAAAAACTACTACTGGGCCACTGGGGAACGACGCCAGGGCAAAACTTTATTTATGCGCACCTTAATCGCGTTATTAAAGAACGTGATCTTAACATGATTTATATTTCCGGGCCCGGGCACGGTGGCCCTGCGCTTGTTGGAAATGTATATCTAGAAGGGACATTTAGCGAATATTATCCTGAAGTTCCTGAAAGTGAAGCAGGTCTTAAAAAGCTTTTCCAGATGTTTTCGTTCCCAGGTGGTTTATCGAGCCATGTATCCCCACAGGTTCCAGGATCTATCCATGAAGGCGGTGAGCTGGGCTATTCGTTGAGTCATGCGTTTGGTGCTGTCTTTGACAATCCGGATCTCATTACGGCGTGTATTGTTGGTGATGGTGAGGCCGAAACTGGGCCACTCGCAACAGCGTGGCACTCTAACAAGTTTATTAATCCAAAAACCGATGGTGTGGTGTTGCCGATCTTGCATCTTAATGGGTATAAAATTAGTAATCCGACGATTCTTGCTCGTATTGAGCGTGAGGAACTCGAACAATTATTCCGTGGCTACGGCTGGAATCCTTACTTTGTTGAAGGCGATGATCCGATGACTATGCACCAGTTAATGGCGGCGAAGCTAGATGAGGCAGTGAGCGAGATTAAACGTATTCAAGATTCAGCACGCAATCATGATGATACGACGCGTCCACGCTGGCCAATGATTATTCTCAACTCTCCGAAGGGTTGGACGGGGCCAAAAGTTATTGACGGCAAGCAAATCGAAGGTAATTTCCGATCACATCAAGTGCCGCTTGCTGTTGATGAAGCTCATCCCGATAATGTAGCCGTGCTCGAACAGTGGCTTAAGAGCTATCGTCCTGAAGAATTATTTGATGACCAGGGTGCATTACTGCCTGAGCTAAAAGCACTGGCGCCGACGGGTAATCGACGTATGGGCGCGAATCCGCATGCTAATGGCGGTGGTTTTATCCGCGAACTTATGTTGCCAGATTTTCGTGACTATGCGGCCGATATTGAATATCGCGGAATTGTAAATCAAGGAAATGTCCATGCGGTGGGGCCATATCTTCGTGATGTCGTGAAGAATAATCTTACGCACCATAACTTTAGGGTCTTCGGCCCCGATGAGCTTGTATCGAATCGTATGGAAGCAGTGCTTGAAGCAACTGATCGACAGTGGTCTGCGCGCATTAAGCCGAATGATGAAAGCCTTGCCGTAGAAGGCATGGTGCTCGACTCGATGCTGAGTGAGCATCAAGCGGAAGGTTGGCTTGAAGGCTATCTACTTACTGGTCGTCACGGTATATTACATAGCTACGAAGCGTTTATCCGCATCATTGATTCAATGGTGAATCAGCATGCTAAGTGGCTGAAGATGTCGAGCGAACTGCCATGGCGGCATCAGATTGCATCGCTTAATTTCTTGCTGACTTCACATGTTTGGCGCCAAGATCATAACGGCTTTACACATCAAGACCCGGGTTTCATTGACCATTTACTGAATAAAAAGGCCTCGGTTGTGCGTATTTATCTGCCTCCGGATGCAAACACACTGCTGTCGACGATGGATCACTGTTTGCGCAGCCGTAACTACATAAATCTTACAATTACCGGCAAGCACGATAGTCCGCAGTGGCTCTCGATGGATGAGGCGGTTGAACATTGCAGCAAGGGCATTGGCGTATGGGATTGGGCGAGTAATGATCAAGGCGGTGAACCGGACGTCGTGCTTGCCTGTGCGGGGGATGTCCCTACGCTTGAGGTGCTTGCAGCGGCTTCCATTCTTCGTCAGTATCTTCCGTCCTTGAAAGTGCGCGTGGTAAATGTCGTCGACCTTATGCGGCTTGAATCCGACACCGAACACTCGCATGGGTTGAGCGACCCTGAATACGATGAACTATTTACGAGGGATAAAGAAATTGTATTCGCTTTCCACGGATACCCTTGGGTGATTCATCGTCTGACATATCGTCGCGCTAACCGCAGTATGCACGTACGTGGCTACAAAGAAGAAGGCACGATTACGACGGCATTTGATATGACCGTGAAAAATGATATGGACCGATTCCATCTGGTTGTTGATGTGATTAATCGTCTCGGCTTGGATAACGACGAAGCTATCCAGCTAAAGGAACTCATGGAAACGAAGTTAATTGAACATCAGGATTACATACAAATTCACGGGGTAGATATGCCTGAAGTGAGTAGATGGAAGTGGCAGGATTAATGGCCGAACTACGCGCAGAAGCGTATAATGAGGTTAGATTCTGAACGGAGGTTTTAGATGCGAGCAGTATGGAATGGCGCAGTCCTAGCAGAGGCGGATAAAAAAGACTTACTTCATATTGAGGGAAATTGGTATTTTCCGCAAAGCAGCGTGAATCGTGAATATTTTGCACCAAGCGAAACCCATACGACGTGTCCTTGGAAGGGTTTGGCAAGTTATTACAATGTCGAAGTCGACGGCAATAACAACCAAGATGCGGCATGGTATTATCACGAGCCAAAAGAGCGTGCAAAAGAGATCGTAAAAAAAGATTTTACTGACTACGTTGCGTTTTGGCGCGGCGTTGAGGTGTCGGAGTAGGCTATGAATCTGCAGGTCGGCGTTAAAGCGCTTATCAAGAACAGTCGAGGTGAATATTTATTTATCCGTCGTAGTACAACGCTTGCGACCGATGTCTCGGAGCCATCGTGGGATATTCCCGGCGGTAGGATAGAACCAGACGAGTATCTACTTGAAGCGCTTAGGCGAGAAGTGCAGGAGGAAATAGGGCATGAGGTTCAGTCTACGCCAATGCTCATCAAGGCGCAGGATATTTTTGTCACAACTAAAGATCTCCACGTTGTTCGCCTGACGTATAGGCTCACAGAAGATGTAGAGGATATTATCCTCAGCGATGAGCACGAGGAATATGTCTGGGTGCATGAGTCTCAGCTGGAAACGGTGAACGTAGAGCCGTATCTAGCCGAAGTTTTATTGCAACTAAATTCTGCCAATGCCTTGCCGCTAGATTTGCTATAGTAAGTATATGTCTATTGTTCTTCGTAGAGTCGCTGCTTTTGTTGTAGATTGCGGCGTTCTGGCGCTTTATGCCATTATCTTGTTTGTTTACTCCCCACTATTAAAGCCATTGTTTTCGCATTCGGCGAGTAGGTCTGAACTAGTGGGCTTTCTGCTTTTAACGTTGCCGTTTGGCTTGTATTTTATGGCGAGCGAGGCATCGAAATGGTCTGCAAGTATTGGCAAGAGGCTGATGAAGCTTCGCGTTGTTGACGTTAAAGATTCTCGACGGATCCATTTTTCGCAATCATTACTACGAAGCGCTGTGAAATTTTTGCCATGGGAATTGGCGCACTTTGCAATTTGGCATGCGTTTGTATTCGCGTCAAATTTGCAAAATGTAGCAATGGGCGCTCTGGCTGTGTCCTATTTTTTGATGGTTGTGTACCTTGTTGGTTTAGTACGAAAGCCACATAGAACTTTCTACGAGCGTATCAGTAACACAAAAGTCATATAAAGGCATAAGACATGCCGTATAATAATGGCAGTATGCGTACAATATTTCTTTCCCTCAATGCTCTTATTGCTTTTCTTTCAGAGCTTGCTATGCTCGGCGCGTATGCGTGGTGGGCGCTGTCACTAAAAGCGGCTCTACCATTACGGGTACTGATTGCGGTAGTAATTGTTGCCGTTGTGGTGGTGCTGTGGGGCATGTTTTTTGCGCCAAAAGCCTCAGTCGTGTTGGCACAACCGTGGAATGCGCTCGGCGAGTATACACTTTTCAGTCTTGCGGGTGTTGCACTTTTCTTCGTTGCCGGCTGGCAGCTCACACTTATCTATATTGTATGTGCGCTTGCGTCGGAGACTATCGGGCTTATTTGGAAGTAAGACCCTAGAGTGTTATATCGGGAAAGGGGGGGCATAAAGGACGGTGACTTTTATGCTTTTTTAATGCGCTACAACCACTTTACACGGTTTAATATTTAATTCGAAGCACGAACACTCTCAGTAGGATAATACTGAGCACAAGAGCAGCGATAATAATATTAGCGCAGAGGTCAAAGATTCTATTGTTGGCGTATTTGCTGCCGAGGGCGTATATTCCTAAACCCATCAAACCGCCAGCAGTGTTTGTAATAAGGTCAGTAATGTCGGTAACGCCGATAGCGAATATATACTGAAGGATCTCTACGCTTAAGCTGACAGCGCCGATAATACTTAGCTTTTGCCAGAACGTAAAAGACTTTACATTAACGCCAAGCAATATTCCAAAAGGAATAAATACAATAACATTATCGATCATCTCGCGAGCGCTCTGGGAGTAGCCGGCAAAGGGAATAAGATTAAGCTCGCGGATATGAAGATTTGCCAACACTGAAATGATATCAGACGAAAATTTAAATAGTAATAACCAAAGAAGCGCGAATAGGTAGAGGCCGAAGACTATTTTGTATATATTTCTCATTTTCGTTGATTCCATTTTAGCAGAGTGGCAGCATTACCTTAAAATTTCAACAAATACTTATGGTTTTTAACAAAGTAATACCCGTCGTGGTAAAATAAACGTAAGTATGACGCGCCTACCACAACCTGGATCAGACGATGGAACATGGGGAACTATCCTCAATGACTTTTTATCAGTTGAACATAACACAGACGGCACACTTAAGCCGAGTGGTTCACTTGCCAATAAAGCAGCTACGACAACGGCTATTACTGCTGGCACTGGGCTAACTGGTGGAGGCGATTTAAGTGCCGACCGTACTATTGCGGCAAACTTTGGCACGACTGCTGGTACGATAGCACAGGGCGATGATAGCCGCATTACGGGCGCATTGCAGCGAAGCGGCGGTACAATGACGGGCGCTTTAGCTCTTGCTGCTGATCCAGTAAATCCGCTAGAAGGTGCCACTAAGCAGTATGTTGACACAAAGACCGCAAGTAACGCGTGGCAATTTAACGTAAAATCAGCTCCATATAATGCGAAGGGCGATGGAAGCACTGACGATACAGCTGCAATTCAGGCGGCTATCGATGCAGCAGCGGCATACGCAGCAGCAAATAATAGCTATGCTGAGGTATTATTTCCGCCTGCAACATATGTTATTGCTACCGCAGCACGCACAGATCGGAGCGGAAATGCTCAGCTCGCGCTCCCGATCGTAAGCGCTACGAATAATAAGCTGACAATTGCACTTATCGGCGTTGCGGATGCTGCCTCGATGCCTCACTGGACCGCAACGAGTCCGCAGATTAATGGAGTTGTTTTACAGTCGACCTGGAATGCAACTGATCAATCGAGCAACTCGAATGAGGCGAGCGTACTAGGTGGTCCTACGGCACCGAATGGTTACGTTGCTGGCGCCGTGTACTCTAACTGCAACATTGTCATTAAGGGTATTCAGGTGCAGGTACCGCATACGGCTCGCGGCTCAGACACGAGTGGTATTGATCTTCGAGGAATCGCTAATGCGCATCTTGAAGATGTTGCTGTCTATGCGGCGGCTACTCCAAATCAGCTGAATGCGACCTACACTACCGCCGGATGGAACTTTGGTATTGCAATGCCGGTTCCGGGTAATAATGATTTATGTGTAATGCGGAATTGTAGCGTCGAAGGCGCAACGTACGGGATTTATCTAGGCGAGCATCTCGCTGCTGATAGGCTAGCAGCCGTTTATTGCTACACGGGCCTGCTTGGCGGCGGATTCTTTAACTCGGTAGGTCAGCAGCATTACAACCAGATTGGTAGCGCTAGTGCTGAGGCATGCGTGAACGCCGTGAATATTGTTGGTAGTGGTAAGATCGTTATTAATACACTTTCTACAGAAGGCAATATGACGCACGTAAAAGATAACACAGGTAGCGCGGTGGGTTACATTGGACTTGGTGGTATCATAAATACTGTTACTGTCACTGATCCGACGGATATTAAAGTGATATATCTTGATCAGACGCCAGGCGCTGTATCTGCTCCTACGATGTCGGCGAGTACAACGGCATTTCGTAATCCGTTTTGGAGAGATGCTGCGGTGCAGGTTACTAATGGTACTGCGACTGTGACAGATATTAAAGTTGATGGAAGTACCGTATTGTCCGGGCCGGGCATGGTTATCGTGCCGAGCGGTAAGAGCATTACCGTTACCTATTCAGGCGGTACGCCAACTTGGGCGTGGACGTTACTCTAAATTTCGTTTTATAAAGATTTCTGAGATGTACAGAGAAGCTCTGCAAGAGCTTTGCCTATGGGTTGGCCTGTAGTTTCTTCTATGAATGCCCACTGACCATTTGGATTGATTTCAAGAAACCACACTGTACCTTGCATATCGACAATAAGGTCGATTGCGCTGTAATGAAGTCCAAGGGTATGAGTTAACTGAATGCATTTTTTCTCTAGACCTTCATCGATTGTGGTGGCGATGGCAGCGAAAGTGTCGTCGATATGGCCATAGCGCCAGTCTCGGAATGGCCCCTGGTCACTCGACATAATTTTTGCAGCGAATATCGTCTCACCAACGACGGTAACCCTTAGCTCGTAGGCAGGCTTAATGAACTGTTGAAATATCATTGGATCTACACTGAGCCCATCGTAGGAAATCATGTCATGGGCTGAAATAACGGTCGTCATCATTGTTTTTCCAACGGGGAATTCGATTGCTTGACTCTTAATAACACAGGTGCCGTGCTTGATGACGAACTCTTTTGCTTTGCTGGCATCACCAGTAATAAGAGTGTCGGGCACCCGAAAACCAATTTCTAGAGCTGCTTCAAGTTGGTGTGGTTTATTTTCTGCGCTTATGAGCGCTTCGTATGGTGAAACCCAAAACGCCTCTTTCCAATGTCTGTAAAGAGGTGAAATATGGCGACGGAGCGCACTAAGCGTGTATGGCCGGTGTGTCTGTGGTATATCGAGCGTTACCTTGTCGAGGCGCGTTGGCTTGCGGGACCATACACTATCAATGTCATCGAGTGGCTGCTCCCCGTAGTGTATGTATGTTTTGCCATTCTTGAAAGCGTAACTAATGTCATTTTTACCAATCGCCGAAAACGGATCAATGACTGTATAGGAAGTCGAGCTTGGCAAGTGCTTTGTCACGAATGGAATGTGCGCGTCATCGGGTGAGGAAATGATGAGGATATGCATACGCTACTATGCCACGTCATTTGAAGATGAATCGTCAAGACTTGCCACGCCTTTGTCTGTTGTCGAGGTGAGGCCGCCCGGAGTGGTTGCGCGGGGATTCGAGCTAACATGGGGAAGCTTACTCATAAACTGGTCGCCAAATGGCAATATCTGGCGGACTGCAGTCTCGCCGAGAACTTTTTGACTAACGCTCGTGCCATATTCATTTTCTATAATGCGTGCGAACGATTCGTCGACCTGGTGCTGATTATGCGTTGCTAGCTCGTGTTTCATATGCTCCCGTAGTTACGTTGTTGTCTCATTGTACAGTTCTCATATTTTACTGCAAGGGTAAGTGGGATGAATGGTTTCGGACTTGGTAGGCGTTTTTAAATTCTAAGAATCTCGTTTGTTGATGCATGGATGATGTAGCCATAGCTTCAAGTCTGGTGATAAGAGCTAAGATTGATGAATCTGTTTTGCAGCCTGAAGCTATTAGAAGAGAATGAGCCTGACGTGTGTGATGCAAGATTAGCTGACAAATTTCCTCTGCGCCGTCCTGAAGAAAATCCTTCTGAATATTCACGGTTAATTGTTCAAGTGAATGGATCGAGTCCGGGCCTATATTTTGTCGGGTAAGCAATAAAGCCACCGCTGCGCTTATTCTTCCAGCGGCTAAATCTTCGCGCCAATCATGAATATCATCAGCGAGCTGGCGCGCAATAAGATAGTGACGAAGGCCTTTCATGAAATAGTCCATTTTGGCAGCGGGCAGCGTGGTAGACGCAACAATAATCGGTCCGAGAATATGTATACATGATCGCCAGGCGAGGGTTTCATATTGTTTGTAATCTGGCAGACGGGCTATGATAATTGAGCCGTCTCGTATCGATAAACGGCAAGCTGTAAGCTCCCAAACGCTCGTCGTGTCGACTCGGTTAAAATAATCAGTTATCAATATTTGAAGGGGGTGCCGTACGGGCAGCGATTGTCTGTAAAGGTTGATCGCAAGGCGCATACAAACATTTGCGACTGGGAGAAGCATCGGATCTGCTTCTTTATCGAGAATGTGGTCGTAGATGGTATACGCAATCCAGCTATGAATGTTGGCTTCGCCTAGCTTGTTTAGTTTTATTGTCGTTACATTTGCCGATAATGCTTCGTTAGCAAAGTCGGCGAACGTGGCAATTTCACCCGTAACATCTGCGGTCTCAACTCGCGCTAGGAACTGCAAAGCCTGTGTTCTAGTGGGCTCTGCGAGCGCTTCGAGTGTCTTCTCTGCACGCTGATACGCCGAGTGACGCTCAGAGAATTTTTTGGTTTCAGGAGGGTTCGTTTTTGCTAGCCTGTACCTTTTCAGTATCTCCTGGTCGCCTCGGCTAAGTCTTTTATGAGAAAACTGGGCAAGGTAGGCATCTATATTAGGGAGAGGTTTACCTATAAGTATGAACAAGCGCCCAATAGTGGCATTCAATGTGAGTGTAGAATTGCCTGCTTCATCTTTGTAGGGGCCGCCTGGCTGTACTTCTGCAGCCAGAAGTTGTTCCGCTAGGCGAGCGTATACGGCGCCATCGATAGCGGATGGGTCGCGCCTGTAGGTGTGCATTATGTGTTCGCAAAGATCCACGAGCCCATCACCCGCGATGTCTGTTAACTGAAGTCTATTCTGCACCATGCCGCACCGGCTGTTTAGGAATAGTCAAGGTGAATTTAGTGCCTTTAGCGGCCTCGCTCAGTTGGAGAGTGCCGCCAAAATAGGATTCGGTAATTTCTTTTGCGATGAATAGGCCGATACCAAGTCCACCTTTTTTAGTGCTGATCATAGGGCTGAATAGCTGCTCGCGAACAGCCTTAGGTATGCCGCGACCCTGATCTGCAACGCTGATGCTGATGGTATCACCGTTTGATTCAAGTTGAATAGAAACCGTGCGCTCACGGCTTGGAGTATTGCGCGGGTACGATTCAAGCGCATTACGAATAAGGATGAAAAGAATATGGCTCAGGCGAAGAGGGTCGCCGTAAAGATGGACTCGATGTGGTGGAGCAGTGATGCTAATACATTCTTTAAGATCTTGGTAATGAGGAAGCTTCGTACTTGATTCGATGCACGTAAGCACGTCAAATTCGTGCAGTTGCTCTTTACCTTGTAAGTGGCGTGAGGCTTGCTTGACGGAGTCTTCAAGATGATTAATGCTTTCTTCGATATGCGCAGGTGTGCTACCTTTTTCGCGTTTTAAGTCGGCCAAGTCAATATTGAGTACCGTGAGGTGGTTAGACAGATCATGCAATAACAGAGTGCTTAGCTGGCCAATTTCAGCAAATCGGTAGAGTTGCTCGGCTTGTTCGAGTTGTAAATGTTCAATCTCTTTCGTGTGGCTTTGTACGCGCCGCTCAAGTGTAGTTTTCTCTTTTGCGAGTTCTTGGTTCAAGTTTAGTTCCTCAGTATGAAGCTCCTGTGTGCGTTTATCGAAGAATCCTGTAATGAGAGCTAGTACCGTTAGCAAAGAGCCGAAACCGATAACGTCGCCAAGGCTAGTGTGGTCTGATGGGTTGAACCATGGCGCAAGGTGCGCAGAGACGGTAGCCTGCACTATGAGCATCGCAACAATCGCTGCACCGGCAGTAATAAAAACACCGTTTGCGCCAATGAAGATGCCAGCAAGTACGATGGTGATAGCAAGCATCAGTTGAGAAAAAGTCGTATCGACGCCCCAGCCAAACATCACTAATGTGGCAATAAGATAATAAAAAAATATAAGCAGTTGTGAAGCTACTAAGTGTCGCTGTTTACTCCAGGCTCGGTAGGTGATAGCTAGGTAGAGTAGTGCGCCTCCGCAAATAAAAATACGCCCTAACACGTAGGTATTGTGGAGAGCCCAGTAGCTGATAAATAAGAGGATAGCGAGTAGTAGTACGAGTGCGAACGTGCCTACAAGAACTGTCTCGAAAATAGCCTTGTACTCACTTGAAGCGTAACGCTTCACTGAGCCATATGAACGCATCCGCATGATTGGCACTGACGAGGGGATAAGATTTGGGCGTTTCATGGTTCTTTAAAGCACAAGGCTATTAGGTTGTTACAATATTCGCTTAGTCAAACCAGAAGGCGCCAACACTGAACATCGCATTCAGTTGTTTGGCAACGCTGGCTTTGTCACGTTGTGTAGTATCGGTGACAATATTAAACAAAACTGCTTCCATAGTACCCTCCTTTTTACATTGCGTCTACTGCATCGTCAATCATGTATCCCACCCCATAAGCTGTTTTAATAAGCGCAGTATCGTATGGCCGGTCGATTTTGTCTCGCAGGTGCTTAATATGAACGTCGATAGTTTTTTGCCAGGTAGCCTCGGTAGAGTCCCAGACGTGACTTAAGATCATCGCGCGTGACACGGCGTGTCCGCGATTGGTGATAAGGTATTCGAGGATGTCAAATTCCTTTCGACGTAAGGAAATAGGAGTGCCTGAGCGATGCACCTCTCTTCGGTTGATGTCAACAGTAAGATCTTTTACCTTTAGGATATGCTGGTCGTACTCGACATGATGACGGCGAATGAGTGAATGAATGCGAGCGATAAGTTCAGCGGGGTTGAATGGTTTAACAAGGAAATCATCAGCGCCGGCATTGAGGAGCGTAACACGGCTTTCTGCGTCTTGAATGCCCGAAACAACGATGATAGGCGTATAGTTACCGGCTTGGCGAAGTTGATCGCATACTTCTTTGCCATCCATGTCTGGTAAGTTGAGATCAAGAATGATTGCTTTGTAACGGATTTTTTCAGCCTGAGCAAGGCCGGCTACTCCAGTGGTGACCGCATCAACTACGAACGAGTTGTGTAGGTGGTGTTTGACGCGCTCAATGAGTCGCGCGTTATCTTCGATCAAAAGTATTTTCATAGTGTTTTGCCCTTGCCGCACATACTGTCTTAATAGTAGCATTGCTGCAACGACAAACAGGTTAAATAAAGGTTAACTAATATGTTATTACAAACGCCCACCACTTTAGAATACAAGCGTGTTTCGCGTATTCAACTAATGAGCGCTAAAGCTCGTTAACTATATAGTAAGTGCAATTCTTGCAAATGAGAATCAAAAAGAAAATAGATTTAATGGTCATTTAATTATCGAACGATATAGCGGACCAGAAATGAAGAAGCCCGCTACTTATTGGACTCTATTGCATCAATCTGTGCTTGTGTGAGTGCAGTCCAAGGAGAACTATCTGGGGCCGAGGTTGAAGCTGCGGGACTTTGGCCTTGGTTCCACCATTTGGCTTGATACGGTGTACCATTGAGCAATACTCGCTGCCCTGCGTTGTATGATGTATCACCAGACCAGTTAGGGTAGGTGCCTTCAGGGAGTGTTGCCTGCGAAACTGGCTTCTCGCCAGGAAGAACAGGGCCGATAAGCTGCCATGGAGTTTGCCAGGATTGTAGCACAGGACTATCTGGCATGTCCCCCTGTGTCCACCATTTTGCTTGATATACATTGTGGTGCCACACAACTTTTGTTCCCTCAAGGTAGGCGCCTGTTTCAGACCATATTTGGTACGGGCTCTTACTTGGATCGTCTGTAATTTGCTTCGTTGATTGCGATTCTGCTTTTGTTACTGTTTGCGCGTTACTGTTAAGATTACCGACAAAACCGGCACCGAGTAGCGAAGCAAACGGTGTATTACCCTGAATTACGCCGCTGCATGAACTTGATACGATTGTGACGTCAATGTAGTTGCTGCCACATGTGATGTCTCGATTTGCTGACCACATAGACATACGACCAAGGCCATGCGAGAGAGCAAAGTTATTAAGTCCTTTGGCGTTATCGAGTGTAAAAATCTCATCTGCTGTATCATTTTGCCCAATCATTGGAGTGGCGCCAATTTTACGCCACAAGGTATTGTCGTTAAGATGAGTGCCTGCGCGGTCGTAGAGGATGCCAAGCTGACGCTTTGTTTCCATAAGAGCGCTCTCTGATCCACTTAGCATATCTTTGCCTTTGCTGAGGCTCTTGCCGTAGTCCATAGTCATTACGTTTACGCCGGCGACGTCCACGCCCTTATTGAGGAGAGTGCTCGTTGTCGCCGTCCCAGCTTCGCTCATTCCTTGCGGTGTTACTGGCAAAGTAAGCCAGACGGCAAGTGGTTTGCCATTATCTCGACGAGCTTTTTGCAGATGAGCAATTGCTGTTGCACGTCGTTCATTTGCTGCTGTGTTGTTAAGCGCGTCGCCTTCAATATCAAGATCAATGGTTGTGATGTGGTAGCGATCGATAACTGCTTGATATGCAGATTCTAGTTTTGTAGCATCAGTACACTTTACCGCGAGCTCATTATTGAGAAGGCCTCCAAAGGAAACGGCAACGCTTCCTCCTTGTTGCTGGAGCCGTGCGATACGGCGATCAAGGTCAAGCGCGCTACTCGCTTTGTCGAGCGTGTAGGATGATCCCCACGCAGGGGTGCATGCATCATCTGATTTGGAGACGATGAATGACAAGATGGCATCGCGTTGACTCGTTGCCCCAATCTTCTCAAAGGCAAATGTAGGCGTGGCGGTTACGTCAACGTATGAGGCAAACCATGGTTTACTAGAGCCGTTAGGAATTTGGTTAGACTGGTACGTTTGGAACGCGAAATATGCACCTACACCTATACCGGCAAGAACGAGCAGTGAAATGAATAGACGGAAAATAGATAATCGTCGCATAGGTTCTGTGGTTGTCGTGGCTGGCTGCGGAGCTTGAGCATTCATTAGGATGATACCCTCTGGCTGTATGTTGTTGAACTATGGCGAACGGCAAGCGGCATATCGCTTTTCGCATCCCCGTGATAAAGAATCGCTTGCCAATCTAGAGTCGGTTTTGCTGGGGCTGAAGTTTGAGCAGGCTTAACTTCGACATAGAGCCAGCTAGTGATACCATGCCAAATGTCTGCAATAGTGCCCGCTAGACCTATGTAAGCAAAGATAGCCCACGCTGACACGAATGCGTTAAATCCGGCAAATGCAGCGTTACCTAGGTTGCCAGCTTCTATATCACGCCAAAGCGTGAAGAGTGAGAATGCGACTATGATGAGTGGGGTTATCACGTAGAGTGCAGGGGAAACGGTGCGGTTCTTAACTTTGGGCGTGCGTGCAAATGGAATTTTCTTACCACTAAGTGCCTGCTGTAGCGACTTGAGTACTCCTGCCAAGTTCACTGGCAGCAAGATTAGATTAAATCCATAAATACGAAATACATCGGTGCGTTTGTAGCCACAGTATTTTAGATCGCTCGCCATCGCTAAGAAATACGGGGTTGCCGCAAGGAGGACAAGAGGACTTAATAGGCGGCCGTCATAAGGATAAGCAAGCAACAAGATAAGTCCAAAGCTTGCCCAAGCGATTGATGCCATATAATTAACGCGTAGAAGCACTTCTATGTTTGAAACAAATTCATTGCGGCGTTTACGTTCGCGGATTGTTTGACGAAGCTTTGGAAGGATGAGTAGACCGCCATTTGCCCAGCGGCGGCGTTGTACGATAAGTGAGCCAAAGTCAGGCGGCGTAGCGCTGTAGCTTAGGCGCTCCGGGTAATTAACGAGAGTCCATCCATGAAGCGCAAGGTCAACGCTTGATTCAGTGTCTTCAATTACTGTACGGTCCTGGATGTATCGACGGATCTCAAATCCGCCTACCCATTCTTTTTCGACGATATCATCAAGGGCTTTTTTGCGAATTACGGCGTTCGCCCCGACCCAGAATGTCGCATTGTAGTGGCTCATGCCCTGGTGAAGTATGTGCTGAATGTCTGTTGTTGCCCCTGCGAGTCGCTCAATACGGGTTGTTGCACCACGGAAGGACGAATAAGGTGTTTGCGTAACGGCAACTTTTGTATTGTCTGGCTGCTGAAGGAAGTATACAAGGCGCAAACAATATTCGCGAAGCAGGATAGAGTCGGCGTCAAGTGTGAGCAAGAAATCGCTATCAGGAATAGTCAGATCACCTGGACGAGCTTTTTTGGCAGGGAGTAAAATTGGTCCATCCGGAGTTTCGGTAACATGGTACGAGCCGCCCATAAGACCTATGTAAGAGTTAAGGTTCATGGCCTTGTTAGCTTCATGGGAGAGGGATGCGAACTTTTTGCGCTCAAACACGTTAATCGTTGCGTCAAATGTCCATGAAAGCCGGCGGTATAATTGCAGCACCCGTTCAGATGGAAGCTTGGCCTCATCGTAGCATGATGCCATCAGCGCATCTCCGATCAGCCTAAGTTCTTTCGCTAGCTCAAGCAGTACTTGCTCGCTAAAGAAAACATCTACGTGATCTTCAATTACTTCAGTCTTAGCTTTGGCCTCAAGCCATACGGCAGCCCATAAGTATTCGTCTGCAAGTTTCTTCGTAAGGCGCGGCGAAATCGTTGTGTCTTTTTGATATTGTCGCTCAAAAGCACTCAATGTTGCTTTAAAACGCTCGCGGGGCTCGTGTAGAAAATCCGAAAGATCCTCCCCGAGGCGACGAGTTTCTTCGAGCTGTGCGAGCACGGCGGGGTTAGTAGGGTACGGCTTATCGTCGACAAGTAGTACGATTCGTAGATCTGGATATTCTTGAAGTGCGGCTGATAGGAGAGTTTTGCGGATGACCTGAGGCTCTTCGCTGTATGACGGTACTAGTACGGTAATGCTTGGCTGCTCCACGCTAAAGTGGCGGTCTATTTCTGCGCGGGGTACGCGGACATGTTTGCTGAAACGCTCAAGCGCACCTTGTCGTGCGATAAGGTACATCAGTGCAGAGAAGGTAAGAAAAGTGACGACAATTAGGTAGACGATAGCTTGCATTGCAAATTGAAAGGTTCGGGGGCCATCAAAAAATTGTCGAATAATGATAGCAATTACATATAGTACCCATAAGGCAATAGTAAACACTACTGCGACTCGGCTCATAGCTATTTTATTGGTACTTGGCCGATCGTGGACGATCGACAGCGGTTTTAACTGACGCTCGGCACCCCATTGATGTTTGCGGGCAAAACTATACCCATGATTTTTATTGCGCATTCTTCGCATATCCTTTCAACTGCAAGCTTACAACCTCTGACATGTTTGTCATATGTGTAGAGCTAGCATATAAGATATGTGAAGATTTTGCAATGTTTTTGTTTATATGTAAACTATATGATAATTTTTATTTTTAAGGTTTTGTATTAACTGTGTCAAATATCTTAGGAAATGGGCTGGTCTACTTCAAATCGCTTAATCGAGACGTATTAATCTCGAGGATTGCAAGTTTAGGTGCTCGAATGATTTTTCTATCCAACAAGTCCTTCATAACAAGTGATGTGCTTTCGCGTGTGATGCCACACATATCGGCAATAAGCTGGTGATTGACGGGGAATTCTACGCGCCACCAACTGGCTCGTCGTTCGCTCGCATGGTGCGTTGCAAGAAACCACAATACTGCAACAACTTTATCTTGCGCGTTTGTCTTACTGAGACTGGTTAAGCGCACAAGTAGCTCGTGAACGTCATCTGAAAAGTTTTTGGTGAGGAGTTGAGATAATTCGCCGTTTTTATGCACCTTTGCCAAGAATTCTTTTGCCGTGAGAATGTATATTTCACAATCGGTAAGGCTTGCATAAAACCAGCGTAGAGGGTCGTGCAGTTCCGAAAAGAATGCAAATGGTATGACGGCCGGAGATTTTACGAGGTGGAGGATTTTCTCATTGCCTTGGTCATCGATGTCATAGATTTTTACGATTCCTGATTTTAAGATATACACCTCTTGTGGTGAGTCGCCTTCGTAGAGGATAATTTGCCCGCTTGGCACTTCGCGTGTTCGTGCCGAGCGGAGAGCTTGCTGCAGAATGAGGGGCATGACGCTAGGAGTATGCTTCATACCTTTATTATACGCATAAAGCGACCATAATGTTTTTTGCATTTAGCTACTGTACTTGTAAGATATTTGGGCAACAGTGGTGGTATTTTACGACAGCTGGCAGCAATAATATTCACTGCGTTAATTATGAGGGGCGATTATATTAGAAAGTGTCAAACCTAACGAAAGGAGGAAGTTATGGCAAACAACGCAAGTAACACGAGCAATCGCGGATTCGCGAGTATGGACGAAGACAGGCAGCGAGAAATCGCAAGTAAGGGTGGTAAGGCAAGTAGTGCAAAGCAGGATATGGCTGAGTTAGGTCGTAAGGGTGCGGCCGCTCAGCCGACAGAGGCTAAGCGCCGTGGTGGTGAAAATAGCCACCAAAATAGCTAAACCCACCACACTCAGGAGGAGGGCGCGAGCCCTCCTCAATACTAAGTGCGTAACAATCAGTGAAGGAGTGGCACTATGGCAGCACCGGATCAGTTAAGGCAAGAGGCAAACGACTTACGCAAGCAGGCCGATGCTAAAGAGCAAGAGGCAAAGCAGCTTGAAGAACAGATAAAGGACGCTGAGCGACGTGCACAAGAAGCCGAAGACCAGCGAAAGCAGGCGGAGGCGGATAAGCAGCGCGCCGAAGGGCATACCGGACTTTTCTTCTAACTAAGGAGGTAGCTATATGGTAGAAAACCACCAAGAAACGAGCGAGAAGCGACCGGCTCCACCATTTAACGAGCAGAAGCAGACTGAGCCAGGGCTCGCGAAATTGATGGAGCCGAAGCCTGACCACGGCGAAGACTCGTATATAGGGCACGGGCTGCTTGAAGGCCGTAAAGCACTTATTACTGGGGCTGATTCGGGGATCGGTCGGGCTGTTGCTATTGCTTTTGCCCGTGAAGGCGCCGATGTCGTATTGTCATATTTACCCGAAGAACAACCCGACGCAGACGAAGTCATTGAACTTATTGAACGCACGGGGCGCAGAGCAATTCCGATGCCAGGCGATATCTCAGACGAGGGGTTCTGCGATATGCTTATCACTGAAGCGGTAGAGCAGATGGGCCGTATAGATATACTTGTGAATGTGGCGGGGCGGCAGGTTCACAATGAGGATATCACGACACTTTCGACCGAGCAGTTTGAGCATATCGCAGAA
>Ga0207702_10000060_pt1 | contig 125473 bp, 116 predicted proteins | sample KBSCornC62_FD_184302 | JGI IMG/M metagenome (GOLD analysis project Ga0207702, IMG submission 184302) | Corn rhizosphere microbial communities from Kellogg Biological Station, Michigan, USA - KBS Corn C6-2 (SPAdes) (version 2) | ecosystem: Host-associated > Plants > Roots > Rhizosphere > Soil ...
CCCTGGGGACCTTTGTCCCCGGTCGGACCTTTGGCACCTTCCAGACCCTGGGGACCTTTGTCCCCGGTCGGACCTTTGGCACCTTCCAGACCCTGGGGACCTTTGTCCCCGGTCGGGCCCTTGTCCCCAGTCGGCCCTTTGGCGCCTTCGAGGCCCTGGGGGCCCTTGTCGCCTACTGGACCCTGCTGGCCCTGGTCTCCGTCGGGACCCTTGTTACCGGTCGGGCCCTTGTCGCCGTCGGGACCCTTGTCGCCGGTCAGGCCCTGCGGGCCTTTGTCACCGACCGGACCCTGGTCGCCGTCGGGACCTTTACTGCCCTGAGGACCCTTGTCTCCGTCGGGACCCTTGTCGCCGGTCAGACCCTGCGGGCCTTTGTCACCGATGGGGCCTTTGTCTCCGTCGGGGCCTTTGTCGCCTACGGGACCCTGTTGACCCTGGTCTCCGTCGGGGCCTTTGCTGCCCGTCGGGCCTTTGTCGCCGTCAGGACCCTTGTCGCCGAGCGGACCTTGCAGGCCCTGGTCACCTTCGGGGCCCTTGCTGCCCTGGGGACCTTTGTCGCCGACTGGGCCCGGATCGCCGTCGGGACCTTTGCTGCCGGTCGGTCCTTTGTCGCCCATGGGACCCTGCGGACCCTGGTCGCCGTCGGGACCTTTGCTGCCGATCGGACCCTTGTCGCCGTCGGGACCCTTGTCGCCGGTCAGGCCCTGCGGGCCTTTGTCACCGACCGGACCCTGGTCGCCGTCGGGACCTTTACTGCCCGTCGGGCCTTTGTCGCCGTCAGGACCCTTGTCGCCGAGCGGACCTTGCAGGCCCGGATCGCCGTCGGGGCCCTTGCTGCCGGTCGGTCCTTTGTCGCCGTCGGGACCCTTGTCGCCGGTCAGACCCTGCGGGCCTTTGTCACCGATGGAGCCCTGGTCTCCGTCGGGGCCTTTGCTGCCCGTCGGGCCTTTGTCACCGACCGGACCCTGGTCGCCGTCGGGACCCTTGCTGCCCTGGGGACCCTTGTCGCCGTCGGGACCCTTGTCGCCGGTCAGACCCTGCGGGCCTTTGTCACCGATGGGGCCCTGGTCGCCGTCGGGGCCCTTGCTGCCGGTCGGTCCTTTGTCGCCGTCAGGACCCTTGTCGCCGGTCAGACCCTGGGAGCCTTTGTCGCCTTCGGGACCCTTGTCGCCGATCGGGCCCTGCGGGCCCTGGTCGCCGTCGGGGCCCTTGCTGCCGGTCGGTCCTTTGTCTCCGTCGGGACCCTTGTCGCCGGTCAGACCCTGCGGGCCTTTGTCTCCGACCGGACCCTTGTCTCCGTCGGGTCCCTTGTCGCCCGTCGGACCCTTGTCGCCCGTCGGGCCCTTTTCGCCTACCGGGCCCTGAGGTCCAGCGGGACCTTGTTCCCCTACCGGGCCCTGCGGACCTTGGGCGCCGGTCGCACCGGTGTCGCCGGCGGCGCCTTTCTCGCCGCTTTGCGCTTCGGCGCCCAAGACGCCTTGCTGGCCGGCGATGGTCGCCACCTGGATGAGCAGCTCGCCCGTGCGGCAGTGTTTGGTGGGAACGAAGCGGACGTTGCCTTTTTCGGATCCGCTCTTGGTGATGCAGAGGTTGAGCGTCGTCAGTGACTTCGTGGCCGCCTGGACGGGCGACGCGATCGCCACCAGGCCGATGAGGGCCATGACGGCGACGATCGCGAAGAAGAGCGAATGTCGCCGGGGGAATGAGGCTTGCGCCGGAATGGTCATTGGAGGGTTCTCCTTGGCTCTGATGCGGATGGGCGGGAGCCGCTCAGAGCGCCTCCATGGCGAGCGAAGGTAGGACAGGTGATCGAGTTCCGCCATCAAACATGCGGCCAAAAGCCCCTGCAGGTCTAAAGTTTTCGAACCCGGAGCTGAGGTCCGATCTCGCCCGCAAACCGCCCTGCAATGCCGAATCACTAATCAGCGATTTTTAGGGTTGGGTACTTCGATCAGTCGCCACTAGTACTTCCGGCCATTCATGACGCTCAGGCACGGGTGAAACGGATCGCCCGGCGATACAGCGTCAATGACCAGGGGGGCCTTCCTCACCGTTGCCGTCGCCTTCGGCCTTCTCGGAGCAGGCCCCGGCGCCGCTTCAGCCGCGCAGATCGACAGTTCGATCGCGATCACCGCCGGCCGTCCCATAGCGAGCCGCTCGGCAACGGCCGCGCCCGCCTGCCCGACGGAAGTCCGTCTCGACGCTGCAGCCACGGCTCAGGAGGAGGCGATGCTCTGCCTGATCAACCAGGCCCGCGCGAAGGCGGGGCTGCTCCCGCTGGAACCCGTGGCCGAACTGGCGGCCTCAGCAGAGGAGAAGGCGGACGATCTGCTCACCTGTGACGAATTCAGCCACAACGCCTGCGGCCGGGAATTCACCTACTGGATCAGAGAGGGCGGGTACCTCTCCGGCGATTGCTGGCGGGTCGGCGAGAACCTGGCCTGGGGAAGTGGCGAATACAGCTCGGTCATGGAGATATTTCGCGCCTGGATGCACTCGCCCGAGCACCGCAGGAACATCCTCGGCGACTACCGCCAGACCGGCATCGATCTCGAGGTCGGCAGCCTAGAGGGCCTTCGGGGCGTTCACGTCTGGGCCCAGCATTTCGGCACTCACTGCGAAGCCTAGGCTCGCCTAGCCGCTCCTGCACAGGCCGGAGGCGCGTGCCAGCAGGCGATCGGCTCGCTCGTTGAAGCTGCGGATCCTCGCCTCGGCGGTCGGAGCCGGCCGGCGAGCCGCCGCGCCCGCGGGCCGTGCCTGCCGCGGCGCCGCTTCAGGCCCTGCCGACGCCTCCGCCGCTTTGGTCCCCGCAGACGCCACCGCGGCGGCCTTCGCGCTGGCAGCCTCAGCAGCCTCAGCCGCCCGCCGCGCCTGGCGGGCGGCGTCGAGGGCCATCTCCCCCACTTCGCGCACGCCGGCTTCCGAAGCACGGGAGATCACCAGGGCCTCGTCGATCCGCGCCTCGAGCTGACTCAGCGTAGGCACGCTGCCGCGAGGAATGACCCAATCGTTGGTGATGTCTCTCTCAGACTGCTCGATACCAGGCAATTTACGATCGAGCAAGGCGGAAAACCCGTCCTCTGACTAGATTTACCCCCGCCTTCCCCCGAACCGAGACCGAGGAGCACATTGAGACACCCACGCGACTTCTTCCTGCCGCAGGCGATCGGCGCCCCCGAGCCGCTCCGCGAGATCCCCGTCAAGCCCTCGCGGATGATCCACTTCCTCGACTTCTCGAACGAGAAGATGGTGGCGAAGGCCGGCGACATCGCCGCCAAAACCGACATCCTGCTCGGCAACCTCGAGGACGCCGTCCCGGTCGACCGCAAGGAGGCCGCGCGGGCGGGCCTGATCCAGGCCGCGAAGGAGAACGACTTCGGGCAGACCTCGCTCTGGACCCGCGTCAACGCGCTGGAGAGCCCCTGGGTGCTCGACGACTTCACCCAGCTGGTGACCGAGATCGGCGACCAGCTCGAGGTGATCATGGTGCCGAAGGTCGAGGGCGCCTGGGACATCCACTACGTCGACCGCCTGCTCGCCCAGCTCGAGGCGAAAGCCGGCCTGTCGCGGCCGATCCTCGTCCACGCGATCCTCGAGACCCCGCAGGGCGTCGTCAACCTGGAGGAGATCGCCAACGCCAGCCCGCGGATGCAGGGGATGAGCTTCGGCCCGGCCGACCTCGCTGCGGCACGGCGGATGAAGACGACCCGCGTCGGCGGTGGCCACCCCGGCTACCGGGTGATGGAGGACCCGGCCGACCCGGAGAACCCCGAGGCCGACCGCGTCAGTGCCCAGCAGGACCTCTGGCACTACTCGATCGCCCGCATGGTCGACGCCTGCACCTCTGCCGGCATCCTCCCGTTCTACGGCCCCTTCGGCGACATCAAGGACACGGCCGGCTGCGAGACCCAGTTCCGCGCCGCCTTCCTGATGGGCTGCGTCGGCGCCTGGAGCCTGCACCCGGTCCAGATCGGGATCGCCAAGAAGGTCTTCAGCCCGCCGCCCGACGAGGTCAAGTTCGCCAAGAAGGTGATCGAGGCGATCCCCGATGGCCGCGGCGTCCACATGATCGACGGCAAGATGCAGGACGACGCGACCTGGAAGCAGTGCAAGGTGATGGTCGAGCTCGCCGAAATGCTCGCGGAGAAGGATCCGGAGCTCGCCGAGGCCTATCGGTAGACCGGGCTGGGTACAACTTTGGAGACAGTAGCGTCCCTGTAATAAGCAGGATTAGAGAGCCCATCCCGAGTATTTGGAAAAGTCTTTTTTTCCGTTGGGTTTCCCCTAATCTGCGTAAAGACGATCGCGTACTTTCGTGGCTCAGGTAATCCGGGGTGCCTGCCGATACGGAATTTGCGTTGACAACTGAAGCCTCCGCCTCGTTCCGTCCCTACCAAAGAAGCCCGATCCTCCGCCCTGAAATGAACTCCTCCACCAATCTTCCCCTCGACGGCCGCCTCTCCCATCCGGGCCCGGAGGCTCTCGTCCAGGATCGCCCGACCCTCGGCACGATGCCGATGGTCCGCCGCGGTCCCGGCCTATGGCTCCTTCCCGCAACCGACTTCCTGTCCTCCTCGTTGGTCCTCGCCGGCGTCTCTGCCGCTGCCGGATCGCCATTTCTGCCCGCCTTCCCGCTGGCCCCGCTCATCCTCGTGGTGATCTACGCCCTGCTCGGCATCTACGGCTCCACGCCCGCTCGCGCCGAAGAGGGCGCCGCGGGCTGGCCGATGATCCGCTTCCTGGTAGCCGGGGCCTTTGCCTGGACGGCCTCGCTGCTGACGCCGCTCGCAGGCCTCGAGCAGCTAGGCCTCTGGATCGGCTTCATCGTCCTCGACAGCGGTTCCCGCGCCCTCATCTCGCCCTACGTGGAGCGGCTCAACCCGCAGGAGCGCTGGGTGCTGGTCGGCGACGAGGACACCGCCGAACGTCTCCGCGCCTACGCGCCGCTGAGGAAGTATGCGCACGTCGTCGGCACCGTCCCCCCGGCCGAGAAGGACCCCGGGACCGCGGGCCGCGTCGCCGCCCTCGAGGTGGTCGAGCGCTACCACGCCGATCGCGTGGTCATCTCCAGCTCCCACGCCGACGACGAAGGGCTGCTGGAGCTGATGCGCGCCTTCAAATCGATCGGCATCCCGGTCAGCCTGCTGCCGCGCCCGCTCGACCTGCTGGAGGCGCAGGCGATCAGCGCCAACCGCGTCGGCGGCGTGCCGCTGATCGAGGTCGAGGCGCTCGGCGCCCACAGCTCCGTCCCTTATAACGGCCCCGACCGCCGTAACCGCAAGACCAGGGTCAGCGTCGTCGTCCCGGCGATGAACGAGGAGAAGAACATCGGCCAGGTGCTCTCCGAACTTCCCCACGGCCTGCACGAGGTGATCCTCGTCGACGGCAACTCCAAGGACAACACGATCGAGGCCGCCCGCGCGGCGTACCCGGAGATCCGCGTCACCACCCAGAGCGGCCGCGGCAAGGGAGACGCCTTTCGCACCGGCTTCGCCGCCGTCACCGGCAACCTGATCGTCATGCTCGACGCCGACGGCTCCGCCGACCCGGCCGAGATCGTCCGCTTCGTCGAGGCGCTGGAGGGTGGCGCCGACTTCGCCAAGGGCTCGCGCTACATGGAGGGCGGCGGCAGCGCCGACATCACCAGGCTGCGCAGCCTCGGCAACACCGTCCTCAGCGGCACCGCCAACATGCTGCACGGGACCGAGTTCACCGACCTCTGCTACGGCTACAACGCCTTCTGGGCCCGCTGTCTGCCCTTCATCTCACTGGACGTCCCGGGCTTCGAGGTGGAGACGCTGATCAACCTGCGGATGGCTTCGGCCGGGATGAAGATCGTCGAGGTTCCGAGCTACGAGAAACTGCGGATGCACGGCGAGAGCAACCTGAAGACCTTCCGGGACGGCTTCCGCGTCCTCGGCACGATCCTCCGCGAGGCCAGGCGCCGCCGGGCGATCGGCAGGCCGGGGGACCGCAACCGCGAGGCGCAGACCGAGTCCGCGCGCGCCGCCGCGGCAGCCTGAGCCGATGGCAACCTCGGCCGCTGCCACCTCGGTGGTGGTCTCCACCTACGACGAAAAGCGCTGGGACGACCTCGCCGCCTGCGTCGCCTCGCTCGAAGAGCAGGCGCGGGCGCCGCTGGAGACGATCGTCGTAGTCGACCACAACGAGGCGCTGCTGCGGCGGGCGGCGGCGACCTTCCCGGCCGCGAAGGTGATCCCGAACCGCCGCCCCCGCGGCCTCGCCGGCGCTCGCAACAGCGGCATCGACGCGGCCGGGGGCGAGATCGTCGCCTTCATCGACGACGACGCCCGGGCCGAGGCCGAGTGGCTGGCCGAGCTCGAAGACTGCTTCGCAGACGAGCGCGCCGTCGGCGCGGGCGGAGCCTTGCTGCCGCGCTGGGAAGGGCCTCCGGCGGAGTGGTTCCCGCGCGAGTTCTACTGGGTCTTCGGCTGCAGCTACACCGGCCTGCCGGAGCGGCTGGCGCCGGTGCGCAACCCGATCGGCGCCAACATGGCGGTCCGGGCCTCGGTGCTGCGCGAGATCGGCGGCTTCCGCGAGGGCGGCGGCGAGGGTGCGGGCGACGCCCCCACCGAGATCCGCTCGCGCGGCGTCGTGCGGGCCGCAGGCAACATCCCCGACGACACCGACCTCGCGATCCGGGTGAAGCAGCGCATCCCGGAGGCGGTTTGGCTCTACCAGCCACGGGCACGGGTGCTGCACACGGTGACCCCCGAGCGGGCCACCCTCGGCTACTTCCTGCGGCGCTGCTGGGAGGAGGGGGTCGGCAAGGCCAACCTGTCCGCCTCCGTAGGATCGGACGAAGGACTCAGCTCCGAGCGCGGCCACGTCGCCAGGGTGCTGCCGCTGGGGGTGCTGCGCGGCCTGCGCGACACCGCTTCGGGCGACCTCGACGGCGCCCGCCGGGCAGGAGCGATCGCCCTCGGCCTGCTCACCGCAGCAGCGGGATTCCTCGTCACGAGCGCGAAGAACAGGGCCAGAACCAGAAAGACGGAGACCTGAGAGATGACGCGAAGCCAACACCCCGAGCCTCCCTCGCCGGAATTCTCGCCGGTGCGGATCCACGACATCGAGATCGGCAAACCCCTGGAACGGCTCTCCGCGGGCGCGACGGAGTCCGGCGTTCCCTTCGGCTCCTGCCTCTGCCTCGTCCGCCTGCACGGCCGCCCACTGGGGACGGTGGAGGTCGGCCTTCCCTCCGAAGGAGTGCCTCCGGAGCAGCTCGCCGCTGCGATCCAGGCCGAGCTGAAGGGGGAGATCGCCGACCATCTTCGTTCCGACGGGCTGGAACCGGCTCCACTCGGCCCCGAAGGACTGCCGAGCCCGGAGACGCCGGCCTGCGTCGCGGTGCGCGAGCGGATGCTCGAGGACCCGCCGCGGATCTCGGTCGTGATCGTCACCCGCGGCCGCCCCGAGCGGGTCTTGCGTACGGTGCTCTCGATCCTCGGCTGCCGCTACCCGCACGACCGCTACGAGGTGATCATCGCCGACACGCCCGAGGAGGGCCAGCCGCCGCTCGACTTCAGCGACAACCCGGCGATCCCGGCCGACGCCACCGTGCGGGTGGTGGTCGAACCGGCGCAGGGCATCTCGATCGGCCGCAACCGCGGCCTCGCCGAGGCCGGCGGCGAGATCGTCGTCTTCGCCGACGACGACGTCGACGTCGACCCCAACTGGCTGCCGACCCTGATCGCCGGGTTCGAGCTCGGGGACCGGGTCGACGCCGTCTCCGGGCCCACCCTGCCGGCGGCGATCGAAACGCCGACCGAGCGCTGGTTCGAGGGCTTCGGAGGGCTGCAACGGGGCTACGAGACCCGCGTCTACAGCCTCGACGACCCGCCCGCCGACCAACCCCTTTTCCCCTTTATTCCCGGCGCACTCGGCAGCGGCCGCAGCATGGCCTTCCGCCGCCGGCCCTTTCTCGCCGGCGGCGGCTTCGACCCGGTCCTGGGGCCGCCCACCCCGACCCTGGCAGGAGAGGACATCGAGGCGCTGCTGCGCTTCGTCCTCGCCGGGCGACAGGTGGTCCACGAGCCGGCGGCGCTGGTCTGGCACGACCACCCGCGCGAGTACCAGATGCTGCGACGACGGATGTGGGGATACGGCCTAGGCCTCAGCTCCTGCGTCGTCAAGTCCGTGGCCGACAACCCGCGGCTGCTCTCCGTCCTCGCCCGCAAGCTGCCGGGCGGGGTCAGGTTCGCCCTCTCTCCAGGTTCCGAGAAGAACAAGGGGCGCCAGGGCGACTACCCGCGGGAACTGATCCGGCTCGAGGCCGCGGGCCTCGCGCTCGGCCCGTTCGCCTACGCGCGCAGCCGCTGGCAGCAACGCGGCAACCGCAGGCAGCCCAACCCGCCCACGACCACGGCCGGCTGACCACCCGGGCGCCCGCTTGAAAGCGCTGATCGTCACCGACTTCTACCGGCCGCAGATCGGAGGCTCGATCCGCAGCGTCGAGCTGCTCGCCCGCAACCTCAAGGCGGCCGGCAACGACGTCGCCATCGCCACTTCCTGGCAGCCGGGGCAGGCGGCCGAGGAGACGATCGAGGGCGTGCCCGTCTACCGGCTCCGCGACCTGGCGAGCCGCCTGCGCCGCTTCTCCGAAGACCCCTACAAGCACAACTCCCCGCCCTTCCCGGACCCCGAGGCCGCCTGGCGCCTACGGCGGCTGGTCAAGGGCCTGGAACCCGACCTGATCCACACCTACGGCTGGATCTCCCACTCGCTCGCCTACGGCTTGGTGGGCCTCGAGGTCCCGGTGCTGCTCTCCGCCCGCGACTACGGGAACATCTGCGCGGTCGGAACCCTGGTTCACAAAGAACGCGAGGTCTGCGCCGGGCCGCAGCCGGCGAAGTGCCTGGGCTGCGCGGCGAACCGCTACGGCGCGGCGAAGGGAGTCGCCGCCGTGGCCGGGGTCTACGCCGCCGGGCCGGTGCTGCGGCGCAAGGTGACCGCCGTCCACGCGGTCAGCCGCTTCGTCGCCCGGGTGATCGACCGCTTCCTCCGGGTTCCGGCCGGCCCTGCCACCGTGATCCCGAACTTCCACGAGGAGGAGCACGGGGTCACTCCGGACGCCGAGGCGCTGGCGAAGCTCCCCGAGGAGCCCTTCATCCTCTTCGTCGGCGGCTTCCGCCGGATCAAGGGGATCCACGAGCTGTTCGAGGCCTACGAAAGCCTCGAGAGCCCGCCGCCCCTCGTCCTGGTCGGCACGCCGGCCTCCGACACCCCCGATCGCTTCCCGCAGCGCAGCGTGGTGATCGAAAACGTCTCCCACGCGACGGTGATGGCGATCTGGGGCCGCGCCCTGTTCGGAGTGCTGCCCTCGAAGGCGCCTGAGGCGCTGGGCAATGTCGTCCACGAGGCGATGAGCAGGGGCCGGGCGATGATCGGCACCCGGCCGGGCGGGCAGGAGGACATGATCGACGACGGCGAGACCGGCCTCCTGGTGCCCGGCGGCGACGCTCCGGCGCTCGCCGAGGCGATGAAGCGCCTGATCGAGGATCCTGAGCTGCGGGCGAAGATCGAGCCGCGAGCGCTGGAGCGGTCTCGCGACTACACGCCCGAGGTGGTGATGCCGAAGATGGAGCGGCTCTACGAAGAAACGCTTGCCAAGGATGGCGACGGGCGGTGAACGGGTCCCGCCACCCCGCCCGCGGTCTGCTGCTGGCGGCTGCGCTGGCAGTGGCAGCGGCGGTTGTCCTGCTGCTGCCGCTGCCCGCCTGGCTGCAGTTCGTCTTCCTCGCCCCCCTGGCGCTGGTGCTGCCTGGCTACGCCCTCAGCTATGCCCTCTTCCCCCCTGGCACGCTGCCCATCGCGGAGCGCTGCGTCTACGTCTTCGTGCTCAGCCTCTCGGTGGCGGCGATGGGTGGCGTCGTCCTCCAGCTCGTCTTCGGGCTCGACCAGGCGTTGTGGGCGCTGCTCGAGGTGACGGTGACGCTCGTCGCCGTCGCCGTTGCCCTGCGCCGCCGCGCGCTGCTGCCGATCCAGAAGCCGGGTGCTGACCGGCTGTCCGCCGGCGCCCGTCGCCAGGGTGCCCGATACGGGCTCCTCGCCGCCCTGGGCTTCGCGCTCGCCGCGGCGCTGGCGGTGTTCGCGGTGGCCAGCGCCTCCGACGGGGTTCGGGAGCAGCAGGCGCGGCAGGTCTTCGCCTCTCTCTGGGCGGTTCCGCTCGGCGGTGAGGTCGGCGAACCGGTGCCGGTACGGGTCGGCGTCTGGAACCACGGGGCACGCTCCTCCTACCGCTTGCGGGTGACCGGTGGCGAACAGATCCTGGAGCAGATCCCTGTTCGCCTCGGCGCCCGACAGAAGTGGGAGCAGACCCTGACGCCGCCGCCCGACGCCGCCACCGGCGACCTCGAACTGACGCTCTTCCGCGGCGTCAAGCCGTACCGCAGCGTCGTCCTCAACATCGGGGTGGGGCGGTGAGCGCGGCCACCGCTCGCCCCGCCGCCCGGGCGCCCAGGCGCCGCTCCCGGCCCGCCGTAGACACCTGGGTCCGAGCCCTCCTCGCCTCCGACCTCTCCCCCCTGCTGGCCCTGGTCGCGGGGCTCGGGATCGTCATGATCGCCCTCGGGTTCAACGCCGCCCGCGCCGACCTCAGCCACGCCCAGCCACTCTTCTGGGGCGGCCTGATCGTCGTCTACGCGCCGATCGCCCTCCGCCTCGGCTCCCGGTCGGCCTCCCGCCGCGAGCGGCTGGTGCTTTCGGTCCTCCTCGGCGGCGCCCTCTACCTGGTCAAAGTCCTCTACAGCCCGACCGGGTTCACCCTCCACGACGAGCTCGCCACCTGGCTGCAGACCTCGGACCTGCTGAACAGCGGCCACGCCCTCGGCGCCAACACCATCGTCAGCGGCTACGCGGGCTTCCCCGGCCTCGAGCTGCTGACCTCAGCCCTGGACCAGCTCGCCGGCAGCGGCGTCTTCCTCTCCGGCCTGATCGTGATCGGCCTCGCCCGGCTGCTGGTGATCGCCGCCCTCTTCCTCTTCTTCGAGCGAGCCGGCGGCTCGTCGCGGCTGGCCGGGGTCGCGATCGCGATCTACGTCTGCAACCCGAGCTTCCTCTATTTCGATTCGCAGTTCGGCTACGAGTCGCTGGCCCTGGTCGCGGCCGGAGCCCTCCTGCTCGTCGCGCAGCGCTGGGCGGAACCGGTCGCCGGCGATCGCGAGTGGAACCGGCGGGGACTGCTTGTCGCGATCGCTCTGCTGGCGGCGACGCTCGCGCTCACCCACCACATGAGCTCCTACGCGATGACCGGCTTCTTCCTGCTCTGGACGCTGACCACGATCGTCAGCCGCAGGCGCCCGCACCTCAGGAAGCCTTCGCTATCCGGGCCGCTCGTGCCGGCTTTGATCATGGCTGCCGCCGCGGCGAGCTGGTTCGTGCTGGAGGCAAGTCAGGTGACGACCTCTGAGCTCGGCGACGTCCTCACCGAAGCGGTTAAGTCGGTCGTCCACCTGATCAGCGGAGCATCAGGTGGCAAGAAGCTCTTCCAGTCGGCCAGCCAGACCAATACCGCGATCGCCCGCGCCCTCGGCGTCGCCTCGATCGTGCCGCTGCTGGCGGTCATCCCCTTCGGGCTCTGGCGCACCTGGTGGAAGTGGGAGGAGAACGCCCTGCACCGGGCGCTGGCGGTCGTCGCCCTCTTCTTCCCGGTGACGCTCTTCCTGCGCCTCACCGAAGCCGGCACCGAGACCTCGCAGAGGGCCTCCGAGTTCGTCTACGTCGGCCTCGCCTTCGTCAGCGGCCTCTTTGTCCTGCAGCTGCCCCCGGCGCGCACCGCGCTCGCGCGCTACGGCCGGCCCCTCGGCGGCGTCGCCCTCGCGACCGTGATCTTCCTCGGCGGTTTCATCGTCGGCGAGTCGCCGATCACCCGGCTGCCGGGCCCGTTCCTGGTCGGCGGCGAGGCCCGGGCGACCAGCCCGCAGGGCATCGTCGCCGCCCGCTTCGCGGCAGCGCGGCTGCCGGCCGGCAGCCGGGTTATCGGCGACCGGCCCAACGTAACCCTGATGGGCTCCTACGGCCATCTCGAAAGGGTCACCGGCTCAATCGAAGGGATCCCGGTCTCCCGGGTCTTCTACAGCGAAACCTTCGACGAACTCGACCAGCGGGTGATCAGCAACGATGTGATCGACTACATCGTCGTCGATCGCCGCCTCAGCCACGAAGTTCCCGCCGGCGGCTTCTACTTCGAATCGACCGAACCGCAGGCCAGCGCCTGGAACGCGCCGATCAAGGTCTCCGCCCTGCGCAAGTTCAACCATGTGCACGGGCTCAGCCGCATCTTCGACAACGGCGCAATCGCGATCTACGACACCAGCGGGATCAGGCACCAATGACCTCGAACCGGCGCGGGCACCTGGTCGGCCTGCTGCGGGCGGAGGTGGCGCGCAATCGGGCGGTGCTCGTCAATGCGGGCTCGGTGATGAGCACCACCCTCGTCACCGCCGGGCTCGGCGCCGCCTTCTGGCTCGTCGCCGCGCGCCAGTTCTCGCCCGACGCGGTCGGCGTCGCCAGCGCCGCGGTCGCGGCGATGACGCTGATGGGGTACCTGGCGATGGTCGGCCTGGGGACGCTGCTGATGGGCGAGCTGCCGCGCCGCCAGGGCCACCACCGCGGCTTGATCAACGCCGCCCTGATCGTCAGCGGCGCGATCGGTACCGCCCTCGGCCTCGTCTTCGCGATCGGCGCCCCGGTTGTCTCCAAGGAGCTCGGAGCTCTGGACGAGAACCTGCAGGCGATTGCCATCTTCGCCCTCGGCGTCGGCCTCACGGCCGCTGTGGCGGTGCTCGACCAGTCGCTGGTGGGACTCCTGCGCGGCGGCCTGCAGCTGACCCGCAACATCGTCTTCTCGGCGGTGAAGCTGGTCATCCTGCTCGTCTTCGGGATCGTTCTCTCGAACCCCAACGGCGTCTGGATCTACTCCGCCTGGATCGCCGGGATCGCAGTCTCGCTGCTGGTGCTGATCAGGTTCTACGCCCGCCGGGAGGAGGAAGACCTGCGGCCGCGGCTGCGGATGCTCGGCGAGATGCGCCGCGATGCGGCCTCCCACCACATCTTCAACCTCTCGATCCGCGCCCCCGACCTGATCCTGCCGCTGATCGTCGTTTCCCTGCTCTCGGCCGAAGCGAACGCGAACTTCTACATCGCCTGGATGATCGGCAGCTTCGGCTTCATGGTCCCGGTTTCGCTCTCTTCGGTGCTCTTCGCGGTCGGCTCCGGCGACCCGGAGAGGCTCTCGGACCGCTACCGCCTCAGTGTCGGCATCTCGCTCGTCCTCGGCGTCCTCGCGGTGGCGATCGTGATGGTCGCCGGCGGGCCGATCCTCGGCCTCTTCGGCCCCACCTACGAGCAGAATGCGCTGACCACCCTGCAGATCCTCACCCTCGGCGTCTTCCCGGAGACGATCAAAGCCCACTTCCTCTCGATCACGCGGGTGGAACGGCGCATCGCCCAGACGATGCCACTGGTCATCGGCGGCACCGTGCTCGAGGTCGCAGGCGCGATCGCAGGCGCCCTCCTCGTCGGCCTCTCCGGGGTCGCCGCCGGCTGGCTGATCGCCGTCTGCATCGAGGCCGCGATCATGAGCCGCACCGTGCTGCGCTTCCTGCGCCTGCTGCCTCCCCGGCGTTTCTCGCTCGACCCCGCCGCCCATTAAGGCGGCGCTTCAGCATTCGCTGATCGTGTAGCGGCGCTTGCCGGACGCGGTCACCGGGATCTCCCGCTCGAAGCGGAACTCGACCGGGCAGGCCTCCCCGACCGCGACCTTGGTCAGCGCGGCGATCTCCTCGAGCTCGGCGGCCTCGGGCTCGCGGCTGGCGGCGATGCGGTACACGACGGTGCCGTCCCGGGTCTGGATCACCTGGAACTGCCTGACGAAGTCGCGGTAGAAGAGCATGTGGATGAAGTAGCCGCTGGCGACGCGGCTGCCGTCGATCCCCTTGAAGGTGTCGCCGATCCGCCCCAAGACCTCTGCCAAGCGCGGGCCGGGGCGCCCGCAGCGGCAGGGGGGCTCCTCGGCGGCCGCGAGCCGGGCGCGGTCGCCGACCTCGTAACGGATCAGCGGCATCGCCAGATTGCAGAGGGAGGTGACGATCACCCTGCCCTCGCCGCCCGGCTCGACCTGTTGCCCCGCCTCGTCAACCACCTCGGTGAAGTTGGTCCATGGGAGGACGTGGAGCGGCCCGAGCTCGGCGCACTGGCAGGCAATGTCGCCGACCTCGCGGGAGCCGTACTGGTCGAAGACCCCGCAGCCGAAGACCCGCTCGACCCGCTCCCGCACCAGCGGGTGGAGCGTCGAGGCAGTTGAGATGATTGCCCGTTGCGGCGCGATCGAGATTTCTTCTTCTTCGGCGAAGCGGGCGAGGTCGTCGAGGGTGTGGGCGTAGCTGACGATCAGGGGCGGGCGTTCGCGGTCGAGGTCGGCGAGCAGCTTCCGCATGTCCGCCTCCGTCAGCTTGAACGCGTTGACGTAGCGGCGGCCGGTGAGGCGGCTGCCGAGCCGCTCGCGCAGCCCTGCCTGACCCTCGATCAAATCGCGCTCCGAACCCCAGACCCAGACGTCGGGCTGCCCGAAGCGCCACCCGGTCCAGGTGCCCTGCAGGATCCCCACCGCCAGTTCGGTGTCGCGGAAGAGGTCGTCCTGCATGATCCGTACAGGCTCACCGGTGGAGCCGCCGGAGGTCTGCGCGACGGCTTCGCGCGAGTCGATGTCCTCCGAACAGAGGTCCTCGAAGCGGTCCCCGACCACGTCCCTGGCCAGGATCGGCAACTCGCGCAGAACCCCGACCGGGTCGGCTTCGATCTCGCGCGACCACCCTCGCAGGAGCTCGCGGTAGTAGGGCACCTCCCGGCCGGCGTGCAACAGGACCCGGGTCAGCCGCCCCTCGGCGATCCCGGGCGGCCAGCGCAGCGCGTCCTCGCGATGGACGCGCCGGTAGATCTCGCCGAGCCGGCGCCCGGAAAGGCGGTGGTAGGCGAAGTAGAGCCGCTGCCGGATCGCCAGCGGCGTCGACCGCCTCGAGCTCGAGACAACCCCGCTCCCCATCCGCGGATCCTAGTCGCCGGGGCCGGACGAAGACCAGGCAGCGCCCGGATGGCCGACTATCGCGGCGAGCAGCTAGACGACCCGGAAGTGCGCTTTGTGGGGCCGCGAGCGGCGGCCTTCGTCGTTGCGCGCCGTTACCACCACGCGGTACCTGCCGACGTGCAGGTGGCGGCGGTGGAGGATCCGCGCCAGCGGCAGGCGGTGGTGCCCCCGGCCGCTCTTGCGCCGGATTACAGTGCTCTTCTTGCTCTTGCCGCGGGGGACGACGGTGATCTGCACTTCTGCCGGCTGGGTGATCCCGTAGGAGACGGAGCCCTGGACCGTGGTCGGGACGGTGCTGGTCACGCGGACCGCGCGGACCTTCGGCTTCCTGCCTTTGCCCTTCTTCGGGATCGGTTCTTCGGCCGGCGCTTCGCTCCCACCTTCGCAGGTGCCGCTGCCGCCGTAGATCGGGCAGTTGACGACCGCGCGGTAGGCTTCCAGCGAGGACTGCGAGGAGTTGATCCGCCAGTCGTCCTCCTTGGCCCGGTTGAACCAGATGACGGCGCTGATCCGCGGGAACTTCTGCGGGATCGTCTGCATGAAGGAGGTGCGGATCCAGTCGGCCTTGCTGCCGCCGACCTCGCTGGAGCCGGTCTCGGTGATGATGACCGGGTCGCTGGTCAGCTGGGTGGCGACCGCGTAGGAGGAGGAGAAGACCTGTTCGAAGGTCTGCCAGGTTTCGCCGTTGTTGGTGCCCCAGTTGTAGCCGTCGAGGCCGACGTAGTCGACGTATTCGTCGCCGGGGAAGTAGGGGGCCATCTGGTACTTGGTGCTCTCCTGGACGTTCGGCGACCACACCCACTTGACGTTGGTGGCGCCGCTGGCGCGGAAGACGTCGACGACGTGGCGGTAGGCCGCCACGTAGCTCGCGGAGTTGGTGGTCGAGGTGGCGGTGCTGGCGCCCCAGGGGTACCAGTTGCCGTTCATCTCGTGGGCGAAGCGGATCATCAGCGGCTTGCCCCAGCTCTTGGCGATCGCCGCCGATTCCTGCAGGTACTTGTCGTAGGCGCCGGAAGCGATCCCGCTGAGCGACTGTTCGTAGGGCTCCCAGGTGATCAGGGGAGCCTGGCCGGTGGCGCCGAGGTTCTTGATTTCGTTCGAGTACATCAGCGGCTGGCCGAAGTCGCGGTACCACATGACGATGTCGGGCTGGCGCCCCACCATCGACGCGTATTCGCTCAGCGCACCGGCTTCGGCGGGCGCGCCGGGGGTGTAGACGCCGAGCTGGATCGAAGCCTGGGCGCCGGCGGGGGCGGCGAGAGCGATTGCCGCGACCGCTCCTGCGACGCAGCGGCGGAGTGAGCGCGGTAGGTGCATGGGGACTGCGTCGGAGCCACAGAGACCCCGCTGGAGCAGCGCGTGGACTTCCTGGACGGATGTCCGATGGACTGCGGCAGATGCCGCCCATTCCGCATCAACAAGCGCTTTCGCGGTTGGTTAGGACTTCCAGAGGCGTCGGTAGGACGATCCGCTCCGCAGGCGCCCCAGAAGCGGCGAGGAGGCGAGGAGGAACTGGTGCCAGGGGCCGTTCCGGTAGATCCCCTCGCGCGAGAGGCGCAGCGGGTCCTGACGGACCCGCGGCTCGAGCAGGCGCAGGCCGAGGGTCACCGCCGCCTCGTAGCCCGCCGCCGCAGTGGCCTCGACCACCACGTCGTCGTGAGCTCCGAAGGGGTAGGCGAGGGTGGGGCAGGGCCGCTGCAGCGCCTCCTCGCAGGCCCTGCGGGAGCGCTCCAGCTCCTCGGCCTGCCCGGCCCTCGGCAGCTCGGTCAGCTTCGGGTGCGATGCCGTGTGGGAGCCGATCTCCCAGCCCGCGTCGGCCAGCTCGCGAATCTCGCTCCAGCCCAGGCAGCGCAGCTCATCCTCGTGCTCGGTGCCGCGCCAGCGGGCCAGCTCCGACCAGGTCATCGGCGCCGCCTCGGCGGCGAAGTCGGTGGGGACGAAGAGGGTGCCGGGGACGCTGAGCGCCCGGAGCAGCGGCAGGGCGAGCTCGCGCACCGAGATGAAGGCGTCGTCGAAGCTGACGACGAGGCTGCGGCCCTCGGCGCCGAGCGCCCCGGAGAGAGTACGGGGCACGTACCCGCGCCGCAGGGCATGGCGCAGCTGCCGCTCCAGAGCCTCCGGCGTGACGGCGAGCGGAGTCGGCCAGTCGGGGCTGACCGCGTGGTAGCAGAGGATGAGGATGTCGGCTTCGGCAGCCACGCTCAGGTCGGCGCGGTGGCGGCCGCTCCGCGCCGAGCCCGGCGGCGCCTCACCAGCAGCGCCACCAGGGCGGCCAGGGCCAGCAGCGCGGCGACGGCGAGGACGAGCGCCGCCACCAGGTAGGGGCCATGGAGCTTTTCGCGGATCTTCTCCCACAGCGAAGGGGCTCCGTAGCCGCCGCTCGGGGGCGACGGCGCTGCCGCCGCGCCGGCCAGCTGCGGCGGCGTCGCCAGCAGCTGCGCCCTCGTCCCGGCATAACGGGGGGAGTCGATCTCCTTGCGGAAGGCGGCCAGGGCCCGCGGGGAGCTGTTGACGCGGAAGTCGGCGTCGCCGTGTTCGCCGTCGAACCAGACGACCCCCCGCAGGTGCGGCAGCCCCGGCGCCTCCCGCGCCAGCGCGCTGGCGACCCATTCGGGCTTGTCCCCCCCTTCCTCGCTGCTGCCGGTCTCGGCGATCAGCAGCGGCCGCCTGGTCAGTCGGACGAGCCGGTCGTAGGTGCTGCCGAAGATCTTGGTGAAGGAGGGCCAGCCTTCCGAACCGCCGAAGTTGAAGCCGTCCAGCGCCACCCAGTCGACCCATTCGTCCCCTGGGTAGTACGGCGCGAACGGATAGCTGCCGCCGGAGTCCTCGTTGGGGGACCAGACCCAGATCACGTTGGTGGCGCCGTGGAAGCGGAAGAGGTCGACGACGTGCTTCCACGCCTTGCGATAGCCACGCGCGGTGTTACCGGCCGTGTGTCCCCAGGGGAACCAGTTGCCGTTCATCTCCTGGGCGAAGCGGACCATCAGCGGCCTGCCCCACTGCGCCGCCGAGCCGGCGGCGCGCCGCAGGTAGCGGTCGTAGCGGCCGCCGGCGATTCCCGCGAGCGAAAACGGCTTTTCGCTCGAGGTCCAGGGCTCCCAGGTGATCATCGGGATCGCTCCGCGCTTCCAGATCCCGTTCAGCTCCTGATCTGAGAACGGCAGCGAGCTCCAGTCCTTGTAGGAGGAGACGATCACCGGGGCGCGGCCCACTTCCTTCGCATAGCGGTCCAGCAGCCGCGGGTTGGCCGATGATCCTGGCAGGTAGACCCCGCTCGTCAACGGGGCCGCGACCGCGGAGCCGGCTCCTGCCAGCAGGCCGATCGCAAGCGCCGCCAGCACCCGGCCGGCGAGCCTGCTCCGGCGACCGCTCACCCGCTCGGGCGGCGGTGGCCGACCCTGGCCGGGACCCGCTCGACCCGACCGCGCGAGGAGTCATAGAGGGAGCTGCGGAGCGCCCGCTGCAGCGCCCCAAGGGCTTCGCCTGAGCTGTTGACGCGGAAGTCCCCGCGGTAGTCGTCAACGCTCCAGAAGACGACGGCGAAGACGTGGCGCATGCGCGGAACGAGGCGGTTCAGCAGCGCCGAGACCCAATGCGCCTTGCTGCCGCCGCTCTCGCCGGAGCCGGTCTCGGCGAGGATCAGCGGCTTGGAGGTAAAGGAGATCAGCTCACGGTAGGAGGAGCCGAAGACTTCCTTCGGGGTTCGCCAGGCGAAGTTGCCTCCCCAGTTGATGCCGTCGAGGCCGGCCCAGTCGACGAAGCGGTCGCCGGGGTAGTACTGGCGAAGCGAAGAGGGCCTGCCACCGGTATCGGCATAGGGAGTCCAGACCCAGCGGACGTTGTCGGCGCCCGCCGCCCGGAAGACCCTGACGATGTGGCGCCAGGCCGCCCGGTAGGCCGCCGGTTGGCGGCCCCAGGGGAACCATCCGCCGTTGGGCTCCTGGGCGAAGCGGACCATCAGCCGGTGTTCCCAGCCGGCGGCGGCCCTCGCGGCGTCGTTGAGGTAGCCGTCGTAGACCCCGGCTGCGATCGCCTGTAGGGAAACGCCGCCGGATTCGGTCCAGGGCTCCCAGGTGATCAGCGGCTCGGCGCCTGTCGCCCAGATTTCGTCTAGCTGGTCGTAGACGAAAGGCGCCTGGGTGAAGTCCTTGTAGGAGAGCACGATCGCCGGCTGCCGCCCGAGCTCATTGCGGAGGTTTTCGATCAGGCCGCTGTTGTTGTCGGCGCCGGGAACGTAGGCGCCGACGTTGACCGGGTGCGCCTGCGCAGGCGCGGTGCTCGCCGCCAGGACGCCGACGAGCGCCGCCAGGGCCACCGCAGCCGCAGCCGCCGGGCGGGCGGCGAGCAGGGCGCGGCGGCGGCCCACCGCCGCGGTGGCGGCGAGGGCTGCGAGCAGGAGGGCGTAAAAGCCGTAGTCGATCCGTGCGCTGACGTCGCTGAACGGCCACAGGAGCGGGATTCCGGGGCCGGTGGCGAGGTCGCGGAAGAGGTGGGCTGAGACTCCGAAGGCGAGGCCGAGCATCGCCATCTTGTATCGGCCGGAAACGAAGAAACCAAAAGCCAGCAAGACGAAGACCGTAAGCAGGCTGTGCGAATAGGGCCTCGGCCCGAGGCCGATCAGCCCGCTCCAGCCGAGGATTCCAGGCAGATGGTCGAGGTCGATCGCGACGCTGGCGACGAGCGCGGCGGCGGCGAAGGGAGCCGGCAGCTCCCGCCTGGCCGCCGCCGCGAGGGCGAGCAGGGCGACGAGGCAGGTAAGCAGGTGGGCCGGCTCGTCGACCAGCCCGAACGCGAGGGTGCCGGTTCCGCCGACGAGCGCAGCCCAGAGCAGATCGAGCCCGAATACGAGCCCGACCAGCAGACAGAGGGTTGAAATCGGCTTTCCCGGCCCTGCAGGCAAGGACTGGAGGTTAGAGACCTCGGCAGCCGGGTATTAATCAAGGCGCTTTTCGAGCGCCTCAAGCTGGGCGCTGACCTCGGCCGGCAGCCGGTCGCCGAACTCGGCCAGGTGGGCTTTCACCTGCGGCAGCTGCTCTTTTACCTTCTCGAGGTCGACGGTGAGCAGCACGCGCATCGCCTCGTCAGAGATGTCGAGGCCCTCGGTATTGATCTCGCCCTCGGCCGGCAGCAGGCCGACCGGGGTCTCGACCGCCTCGCCTTCGCCGTCGCAGCGGCGGAAGACCCACTCGAGGACGCGGCTGTTCTCACCGAAGCCGGGCCAGAGGAACTTGCCGTCGTCGTCTTTGCGGAACCAGTTGACGTAGAAGACCCGTGGCAGCTGGGCACCCTCGCGCCGGCCGACCTTGAGCCAGTGGCCGAAGTAGTCAGCCATGTTGTAGCCGCAGAAGGGCAGCATCGCCATCGGGTCGAAGCGCAGTTCACCGACATTTCCGGTCGCCGCGGCGGTCTTCTCGGAGGACATCGTCGCCCCCATGAAGACGGCGTGCTCCCAGTCGAAGGCTTCCTGGACCAGCGGCACCACGGTGGCGCGGCGGCCGCCGAAGAGGAAGGCGTCGATCGGGACGCCGGCTGGGTCCTCCCACTCCGGCGCGATCGAGGGGCACTGCGAGGCGGGGGTGGTGAAGCGGGCGTTCGGATGGGCGGCGGGGATGTCGGACTCGGGGGTCCACTCGTTGCCGTGCCAGTCGATCGCGTGCGCCGGCGGCTCGCCGGTCATCCCCTCCCACCAGATGTCGCCGTCGTCGGTCTTGGCGCAGTTGGTGAAGATCGTGTTCCGCTCGATCGTGTCCATCGCGTTCGGGTTCGTCTTGTGGCTCGTGTTCGGAGCGACGCCGAAGAACCCGGCCTCGGGGTTGACGGCGTAGAGGCGTCCGTCGTCGCCGAACTTCATCCAGGCGATGTCGTCGCCGACCGTCTCCACCTTCCAGTTCGGCAGGGTCGGGACCAGCATCGCCAGGTTGGTCTTGCCGCAGGCCGAGGGGAAGGCGCCGGTGATGTACTTGACCTTGCCCTCGGGCGAGGTCAGTTTGAGGATCAACATGTGCTCGGCCAGCCAGCCCTCGTCGCGGGCCATCGCCGAGGCGATCCGCAGCGCGAAGCACTTCTTGCCGAGCAGGGCATTGCCGCCGTAGCCCGAGCCGAAGGACCAGATTTCGCGGGTCTCGGGGTAGTGGACGATGTACTTGTTGGCCTCGTTGCAGGGCCAGGAGACGTCTTCGACGCCCTCGGTCAGCGGCATCCCGACCGAATGGACGCAGGGGACGAACTCGCCGTCAGCGCCGAGCACGTCGAGAGCGGCCTTGCCCATCCGGGTCATGATCCGCATGTTGGTGGCGACGTAGGCGGAGTCGGTCAGCTGGACGCCGATTTCGGAGATCTCGGAGCCGAGCGGGCCCATCGAGAAGGGGACGACGTACATCGTCCGGCCCTTCATCGAGCCCTTGAAGAGGTCGCCCAGGGCGGCGCGCATCTCGGCCGGGTCGCGCCAGTTGTTGGTCGGGCCGGCGTCCTCCTCCTTCTCGGAGCAGATGAAGGTGCGGTCTTCGACGCGGGCGACGTCGGCGGGGTCGGAGAGGGCGAGGTAGGAGTTGGGCCGCTTGGCCTCGTCGAGGCGCTCGAAGGTGCCGGCGTCGATCAGGACCTGGGCGAGGCGGTCGTACTCCTCGGCGGAGCCGTCGCACCAGTAGACGGAGTCCGGTTCGGTGAGCGAGGCGATTTCGTCCACCCAGCTGAGAAGTTTGGCGTGGGTCGTCAGCTCGTCAGGGGCAGTCGTCAGGTCGCTCATTCGCCTCTCTCTAATTTTTGGGTTTGAGGCCGATCATCGAGATGTCGGCGTCCTTGTTGCGGATTTCCAAAGTGGCTACTTCCCGCCTGTCGTCGGAAAAAATCACGTTGCAAGTGAAGGTCGCGCCCGGGTCAACTGACTCATCGGAAGGGCATTCGACGTTCTTGATCTTTTCATGAATCGACTTTTCCAGGCTGCTCTGGATCGTGTCCTGGAGCTTTTCGCGGTCGACGACGGTGCCGCATCCGTACAGCGCCACAAGGCTGAAAACCAGCAGCAGCAGAGGAAAAACGAAGGACCGAAAGCGCTTCTTCCGGCCAGGGGGGGCAGGAAACACCCGGGCAGTAAAGCAGGGGCGGTCGACGCCTCGAGATGCGCAATCGATCGCGAGTCCGCGATTTTCCTTGCTGTGCAAGGTTTTTCGCGGACTCGCAGGCGGGAGGCGACGAACTACGGGGCACGTCGGATAGGGTTCCGCGCCGCTGATGCGCTTTTACGAGTACGAGGCACGGAAGATCGTCGAGCTGGCGGGGATTCCCGTCACCAAGTACGGCTTCTGCACGAGCGCCGATGAGGCCCGCAAGGTCGCCGAGGAAATCGGCGGCCCGGTCGTGATCAAGAGCCAGGTGCTGACCGGCGGCCGGATGAAGGCCGGCGGCGTCAAGTTCGCCGACACGCCCGACGAGGCTGCAGAGCACGCCGAGGCGATCCTAAAGCTGGAAATCAACGGCCACATGCCGCGCGGCGTCCTCGTCGACCCCAAGGCCGAGGTCAAGCAGGAGTACTACGCGGGGGTTGTCTGGGACGGGACCGCGAAGCGGCCGCTGATGTTGTTCAGCGACATGGGCGGGATCGACATCGAGGAGGTCGCCGAGACCCATCCCGACCACGTCGGCAAAGGCCACGTCTCCAACCTCCTCCCCGTCGGCGACTTCGAGGCCAAGCAGGTCGTCGCCGCGACCGGCGTCACCGCCTCGCAGCTGAACCGCGCCACCCCGGTGCTTGCCCGCCTCGCCCGCCTCTTCCGCGACAACGACATGACCCTGGCCGAGATCAACCCGCTGGCCGAGCTGACCGACGGCAGCTTCGTCGCCCTCGACGCCCACATGGAGATGGAGAACGAGGCCGTCGGCCGGCAGAAGAAGCTGCTGCGCAAGGAGCTCGGGATCGCCGAGGACGACACCCGCGAGACCTACGAGCCCTCCGACTTCGAGAAGCACGTCGCCGCGATCGACGCCGCCGACCACCGCGGGGTGATCCAGGGCAAGGACCACGGCTTCACCGGCAACCTCGGCCTCGTGATCGGGGCCGGCGGCGGCTCGCTGACCCTGACCGACGCGGTCCGCAACCAGGGCGGCCAGCCGGCCAACTACTCGGAGATCGGCGGCAACCCGTCGGTCGCCAAGGCCTGCGGCCTCGCCAAGGAGGTCCTCGAAAAGGACGGCGTCGAGAAGATCGCGGTGATGATGTCGATCGTCTCCAACACCCGCGTCGACATCGTCGCCCGCGGCGTCATCAAGGCCTGCCTCGAGCTCGGCAAGGACCCAGGCGAGATGATCGCGATCTTCCGCATCCCCGGCGCCTGGGAGGACGAGGGTTTCAAGATCCTCGAGAAGTACGGGGTCGAGTACTGCGACCGCTCGGTCTCGATGTGGGAGGCCGCCGGCCGCGCCGTCTCCAAGATCCAGGGAGCGGCCGCCTGATGTCCCAGATCAATCCCGGCAAATGCTCTGCTTCGCGTCCGCTTTGCCGGGGAGGTGCCCGCTGACGTGTCGATTCTTCTAAGCCGCGACACCACTTTTATCGTCCAGGGGATCACCGGCCGCGAGGCTGTGAACCTGACCAAGGAGTGCCTCGACTACGGCTCCAAGGTCGTCGGCGGCGTCACCCCCGGCCGCAAGGGCCGCGAGGTCCACGGCGTCCCGGTCTTCGACACCGTCGCCCAGGCGGTCGAGCACCATGGCGGCCCGATCGACGGCTCCGTCGTCACCGTCCCCCCCGCCTTCACCAAGGACGCCGTGCTCGAGGCGATCGAGAACGGGATCAAGCTGATCGTCATCGTCACCGAGCGGATCCCGCGCGGCGACGTCGCCCAGATGGTCGAGCTGGCGGAGATGCGCGGCGCCCGGATCATCGGCCCCAACTGCCTCGGCCTGATCGTCCCCGAGGTCTGCAAGATGGGCGGCATCGGCGGCCCCGCCAAAGACGCGGCGAAGGCCTACCAGCCCGGCCGCGTCGGCGTGATGAGCCGCTCGGGCGGGATGACCACCGAGATCTCCTCCTCGCTGACCCAGGCCGGCCTCGGCGTCTCCACCGCCGTCTCGATCGGCGGCGACGCGATCATCGGCTCCACCTACGCCGAGCTGATGCCCTACTTCGAGGCCGACGAGCAGACCGAGGCGATCGTCATCTACACCGAGCCCGGCGGCCGCATGGAGGCCCAGCTCGCCGCATGGGTCAAGGACAACAACTCGCGCCTCCCGATCGTCGCCTTCATGGCCGGCAAATTCATGGACGACGAGGAGATGAAGGGCATGTCCTTCGGCCACGCAGGAACCATTGTCGAGGGGGTAGAGGACACCGCGACCGAGAAGATCGCTCGCCTCGAAGCCGCCGGCATCCGCGTCGTCGAGCGCATCGACGAGATCCCCGACGTCGTCAAGGAGAAGCTGGGAGCCGCCGCCTGATGCCCGAGCCCATGAACCCCAAGTCAATGAACAAGATATTCATCGACATCGAGGTCGAGGACTCGATCGAGAACGACGCCGCCGTCGCGGCCAAGCTGGAGGAAGTCTGCCCCGTCGACATCTACAGGGACGCCGACGGCACCATAGAGATCGTCGACCAGAACGTAGACGAGTGCGTCCTCTGTCGCCTCTGCATCGAAGCCGGCCCTCCGGGCACCGTGCACGTCAAGAAGCTCTACGACGGCACCGAGCTCCAGTAGTCGCTGCCCCCCCCTGAAATCACGAAGACCCGCCGAAGCGGGTTCTTCGATCGTTCACCGGAGGGCGGCCGAATTCATCGTTTCTCCCCCAAAGTCTTGTTTTTCCCGCCTGAGTCGGTGTACCAGCCGGAGGCCAAACAGCCTTCGATTCGGCAAGCAACTCCCTCGAGCAATGAAAACGTTGCTCCTTCAGGAGTCGGCGTAGTGTCCAACGCCCAGGCGCTGCCGTTCCATGCCTGAGCCATCGGCTGCCACGTTTTGCCGTTGAACCAGTCACCCACGGCGACACATGGCGTGGTGACGCAGGAGGTACCTTGGAAAACGGTATTCGTCGAACCGACAGGGTTCGGGCTGCTCTGGTAGGACCATGAGACCCCGTTCCACCGCTCCACGAATGAGACCTGCACACCACTGGAGTTCTTGTAACCGCCCACACCAGCGCAGCTGGAAGTGCTGCTACAGGAAACATCCAGGAGAATGCTCTGTTTCGCTTCGGCTGGTTTTGCCACCGTCTGCAGCGACCAGGAGGTTCCATTCCACGTAGCTGACATCGCCCATTGGGGACCGCCGCTCGTCAAGGTGTAGCTGCCGACCGCCATGCAGTAGTTCGAGGCAGGACAGTCGACCCCATGAAGTTCGCTCGATACGGCGCCTTCGGGTTCTGGCATCGCCTGAGCAACCCATTTTGATTCAGACAACCCCGCCGCGAATACCGTTTTTTTACCGCTCTTCACGCTGTAACCCACAGCCATGCACGCCGAGATCGAGACCCTACACGACATGCCTTTGAGGGCCGTTTCGCTTGCGCCTTCTGGGTTCGGCGTTGACTGAATGGCCGTAATGCCGGTATTCGAACCAGACACGATCAAAGATTTGGTCACCCCACTGCTCGTAAAAGAACCGGCGGCGTAACACAGCAAAGTTTCGAAAGCAGATAAGCAATCGACTGACTGCAATTCGGCTGCGCTTGCACCTTCTGGAGTGCCAGCCGAGATGTTCGCCCAGCTAGTGCCATTCCAAGTCTGAGCGTAGGTTGCGCTTTTGCCCCCGCTTTCGGTCTGCTTGCCAACCGAAACGCAAGGTTTGGTCGCGCTGGAGTAACAGCTGATGTCGTACAACGCGCTGTGTTCGGCTCCGCTGGCGTTGGGAGTCGTCTGTATCGACCAAGTCGCTGCCGAAGCGGCTGGAGCCCAGGCGCTGAAGGCCGCCAGTAGGCCGATAGCAACCAACCCACAGGTCGAAACACAACTACGAGGCAGCTTGAGCATGATGCTCCCCTTCCCTAAGACCCGGTTGCTTCACCTTAAGCAGCGCTCCACCGCAAAGTCAACTAAGCTTTAGCAAACTAATTTGTTTCTGGTCGATGAGTCACCTTCAGGCATCCCCGTCAGCCTTTGTCTGCCTTCTTCCTACTTTCAGCGACGGCGGCCTCGACCTCTTCGACCTCTCTCATCAGGTCGGGAAGCGAAATGCCGATTGCGTAGACGATGCGGCGCAGCGTCCCCCAGGTCGGCGACGTCTCGCCGCGCTCGATCGCGGCAAGCGATCCCTCTCGCAGCTCCGCCCGGCTCTCGACCTCGCCCTTGCTCATGCTCGCCCGCTCGCGGACGTGTCGCACGGCGAGCCCGATCGTTTTCCGGTCGTCGCCGTTTCCGCTCCCGTTCATGCTCGCACGGTAGCGGGGGGACGTGTCATAGCCGCCCGACAACGGCCTCCCTCCGTGAGAAGTATCACGTTACTTGCATATAAATTTATATCTGCGTAACCTTGTCGTCAATGGATGCATCGGTTCGCACGAGGCTTTCGCGGGACGACCGCATGGAGCAGACGCTCGGGGCAGCGCATGAACTGTTCGCCGAACGCGGCTATGCAGCGGTGACGATGGATGAGATCGCCGCCGCCGTAGGCGTGACGAAGCCGCTGCTCTACAACTACTTCGGCAACAAGGAGCGGCTCTACATCGCCTGCATGGAGCGGGCGGGCGATGCGCTGATCAAGACGATCGCCGGGTCGGTCGGCGAGAGTGCCAACCCCGGCGACGCGCTCGGGGCCGGGGTCCGCGCCTTCTTCCAGTTCCTCGACTCAGACCGGGCCGCCTGGGCGGTGCTCTTCGACGAGACCCTCCCCCACGGCGGCGAGGTCTTCGACCGGGTCGCCGCCTACCGCGGCCAGATCGTCGACCTTGTCTCGGCGACGCTGCTGCCGCAGCTGCCGGACACCCGCCGGGTCAAGGTCGAAATCGAGGCCCTCTCCACGGCCTTGCTCGGCGCCGCGGAGGCGCTCGCCCGCTGGTGGCTGCGTATCGAGGCGATCTCCGCCGAGGACGCCGCCGAGCTGCTCGTCTCCACCGTGGAGCCGGGACTCCGCCATCGCTCCACCCCCACTTCGACTTCCAAGTCCCCCCAAGGAGGAAACACCCCCTGATGAACGCCAAAACCCGCAAAGTCGCCGTCGTCGGCGGCAACCGGATCCCCTTCGCCCGCTCCAACAGCGTCTACTCTCACGCCGGCAACCAGGACATGTTGACCGCGGCGCTCGACGGGCTGATCGACCGCTACGGCCTCCAGGGCGAGACGCTCGGCGAGGTCGCCGGCGGCGCCGTCCTCAAGCACTCGCGCGACCGCGACCTCACCCGCGAGAGCGTGCTCAGCACCCGCCTCGCCCCGGAGACCCCCGGCTACGACGTCCAGCAGGCCTGCGGCACCGGCCTGGAGACGACGATCCTCGTCGCCAACAAGATCGCCCTCGGCCAGATCGACTCCGGCATCGCGTGCGGCGCCGACACCACCTCCGATGCGCCGATCGCCCTCAACGAGGACCTGCGCGAGACCCTGCTGGAGGCAAACCGTGAGCGCTCGACCGTCGGCAAGCTGAAGCAGCTGACCAAGGTCCGCCCCGGCCACATCGTCCCGGCGATCCCCCGCAACGAGGAGCCGCGCACCGGCCTCTCGATGGGCGAGCACTGCGCGATCATGGCGACCGAATGGGGCATCGGCCGCGAGGAGCAGGACGAGCTCGCGGTCAAGAGCCACAAGAACCTCGCCGCCGCTTACGACCGCGGCTTCTTCGAAGACCTGATCACCCCCTACATCGGGCTCGAGCGCGACCAGAACCTGCGCCCCGACTCGAGCCTCGAAAAGCTGGCGAAGCTGAAGCCGGTCTTCGGCGGCCCCGAGGGGACGATGACTGCGGCCAACTCGACGCCGCTCTCCGACGGCGCCTCGGCCGTGCTGCTCGCCTCGGAGGAGTGGGCGAAAGAGCACGACCTGCCGATCCTCGCCTACATCACCGAGGCCCAGACCGCCGCCGTCGACCACGTCCACAAGCGCGAAGGCCTGCTGATGGCCCCGGCCTACGCGATGCCGCGGATGCTGGATCGTGCCGGCCTGGAGCTGCAGGACTTCGACTACTACGAGATCCACGAGGCCTTCGCCGCGCAGGTCCTCTGCACCCTGAAGGCCTGGGAAGACAAGGAGTTCTGCAGCGAGAAGCTCGGCCGCAAAAAACCGCTTGGGCCGATCGACCGCGCCAAGCTCAACGTCAACGGCGGCTCGCTGGCGGCCGCCCACCCGTTCGCCGCGACCGGCGGGCGGATCGTCGCCAGCCTCGCCAAACAGCTGGGCGAAGACGGCAAAGGCCGCGGCGTGATCAGCATCTGCGCCGCCGCCGGCCAGGGTGTCGTCGCGATCCTCGAGGCCCCGGGAGGTGCCAAGTAACAATGGCTGACCGCTACTCGCAAATCGTCAACGCGCCGCTCGTCGGCACCGTCGCCAAGCAGCTCGGGCTGCCGCAGCCGGTCCCGCTCGACCGCTACCAGCCCGGCCAGCCGGTGATCGCCGGCCCGGTCCTCGCCGACGGCGCCCCCGCGGGCCGGCTCGGCAAAGCGGTCGCCAAAGTCCTCGACAGCGTCAAGGCCGAACGGGCCGGCGGCGAGGGCAAGGCGAAGGCGCTTGTTTTCGACGCGACCGGGATCGCCGACTCGACCGAGCTGGTCGAGCTGCAGCGCTTCTTCTACCCGGCGGTCGGCCGCCTGCAGCGCAGCGGTCGCGCGATCGTGCTCGGCACGCCGCCCGCCGAAGCGGGCTCCGTCCCCGCCCAGATCGCCCAGAGAGCGCTGGAGGGCTTCACCCGCTCGCTCGGCAAGGAGATCGGCGGTCGCGGCTCGACCGCGCAGCTGGTCTACGTCGAACCGGGCGCAGAGGATCAGCTGGAGTCGACGCTGCGCTTCCTGCTCTCGCCGAAATCGGCCTACGTCTCCGGCCAGGTGATCCGAGTCGGCAAAGGCGTCGCCGCCAGCCCGAAGATCGACTGGACCAGGCCGCTCGCAGGCAAGGTCGCGCTCGTCACCGGCGCCTCCCGCGGCATCGGCGCCGCGATCGCCAACACGCTCGCCCGCGATGGCGCCGAAGTCGTCGGCCTCGACATCCCGTCGATGGCCGAGGACCTGAGGGCCGTGACCGGGGCGATCGGCGGCCGCTCGATCGAGCTCGACATCACCGCCGACGACGCCCCCGAACGGATCGCCAACGAGCTCTCCGAGGGCGTCGACGTCGTCGTCCACAACGCCGGCGTGACCAAAGACCGGACGATCGCGAAGATGCCCGAAGAGCGCTGGGCGCAGCTGATGGAGATCAACCTCTCCTCGGAGGAGCGGATCAACGACGCTCTGCTCGGCAAGAAACTGCTGAACGGCAACGGGCGGATCGTCGGCGTCTCCTCAATGGCCGGGATCGCCGGCAACAACGGCCAGACCAACTACGCCGCCTCGAAGGCCGGGGTGATCGGGATGGTCGAAGCGATGGCGCCGGAACTGGCGAAACGCAAAGCGACGATCAACGCCGTCGCGCCGGGCTTCATCGAGACCCAGATGACGGCGGCGATGCCGATCGGCCCGCGCGAAGCCGGCCGCCGGCTCTCCAGTCTCTCGCAGGGCGGTCTGCCGGTCGACGTCGCCGAGACGATTGCCTGGTTCGCCAGCCCCGCCTCGACCGGCGTCAACGGCAACACGGTCCGGGTCTGCGGCCAGAACCTTCTGGGGGCCTAGGCGCCGATGACCAAGACCCTCGACAGCTCCCCCAGCATCCTGCCGCTCTACGCGCGGGCGGCCCTGCCGATGGTCCCGGGCGCCTCGCTGCTGCCGTTCGTCCCGGGCGGCGGCGGTGAGATCCCCGACGGCCTCGACCTCGAGCTGGCCGGCGTCAAGGCCGATCCGGCCGGGGTCGCCGCCTACGCCAGGGTCTGCGGCTTCGCCCTGCGCGACACCCTTCCCCCGACCTACCCGCACATGCTCGCCTTCCCGCTGCACATGGCGGTGATGAGCGACGGGTCGTTCCCCTTCGGAGCCGTCGGCCTCGTCCACGTCGAGAACTCGATAACCCAGAAGCGGCCGATCGGGATCGAGGAGGAGATGACGATCCGGGTGCGGCCGACGAAATTGCAGCAGCATCCCAAAGGCAAGACCTTCTCGCTGGAGACCGAGGTCCTGGTCGACGGCAAGATCGTCTGGGAAAGCACCAGCACGATGCTGCGCCGCGGCGGCGGCACGGGTGAGAACCGGGTTTCGTCCGCTATGCGGAAAGAAAAGCGTTCTCAGCCGAGCGATGGCTTCGAGTCGCTCGACGCCGACGCTCCGGCCGCGGCCGAGTGGAAGCTCCCCGGCGACCTCGGCCGCCGCTACGGCGGCGTCTCAGGCGACCGCAACCCGATCCACATGCACTCGCTGACCGCGAAGCCGCTCGGCTTCCCCGGCGCGATCGCCCACGGGATGTGGACGAAGGCGCGGGCGCTGGCCCAGCTCGAATCCGAGCTGCCCGACAGCTTCGAGGTCGAGGTGCGCTTCCGCAAGCCGGTCCTGCTGCCGGCCCGCGTCGTCTTCGCCGAGCAGAGTGACGGCGAGGAGATCCTCTTCGCAGTTCGCGACGCCAGGAAGGGCACGCCGCACCTCGACGGCCGCGTGCAGCCGCTGAAAGGCGCAGCCAAATCTACGAAAGCGAAAACCGCCAAAACCACCGGAAGGACCAAGACCAAGTGAGCACCACGACCGAGAACAAGGGGGTGGCGGAGCGCGGGATGGGCTACGGCCTGAGGGCGCTTAACCGCCTCGCCGGCTCCGACCTGCTGGATCGCATCCGCATCCGCAAGCAGGTCGAGAACGCCCTCTTCCAGGGCACCAAGAACGGCTTCCGCACCGCCACCGCAGCCGGCCGCACCTTCAAAGCTGCGCAATCGCTGGGCAAACCGGCGCGCCAGAAGAAGGGCAGGTCCAAAGGCCTCTTCGACCTCACGCCCGACGACGAGCAGCAGATGTTCCAGGAAGGCGGCCGCGCCTTCGCCGAGGAAAAGATCCGCCCGGCGGCCCTGAAGGCCGACGAGGACCGCAAGACGCCGAAGGAGATCCTCGACCAGGCCACCGAGCTCGGAGTCAACATGCTCGGCGTCCCGGAGGAGCTCGGCGGCGTGATGACCGAGCAGTCGGCGGTGACCAGCGTCCTGATCGGTGAGGCGCTCGCCCACGGCGACATGGGCATCGCCTACGCCGCCCTCGCCCCCGGCGCCGCCGCCACCGCGATCGGCCTCTGGGGCAGCGCCGAGCAAGAGGCGACCTACCTGCCGGCCTTCACCGGCGAGGACGTCCCCGCCGCGGCGCTGGCGATCCTCGAGCCACGGCCGCTCTTCGACCCCTTCGAGCTGGAGACGAAGGCGAAACGCAAAGGCGAAGAGTGGGTGCTGACCGGCGCCAAGTCGCTGGTCGCCCGCGCCACCGAGTGCGAGCTCTTCGTCATCGCCGCCGACGCCGAGGGCATCGGCCCGGCCCTGTTCGTGGTCGAGTCGGGCGCCAAAGGCCTCTCGGTCGAGGACGAGCCGGCGATGGGCCTGCGCCCCGCCGCCACCGGCCGCCTGCTGATCGACAAAGTGAAACTGCCGGCCAGCGCATTACTGGGTGAGGGTGAGGCGAGCGCCAAGGACTATGCCGCCTGCGTCAACCGCTCGCGGATCGCCTGGTGCGGGCTCGCGACCGGGACCGCACAGGCGGTGCTCGACTACGTGATCCCCTACGTCAACGACCGCCAGGCGTTCGGCGAACCGATCTCCAACCGCCAGGGCGTCGCCTTCGCGGTCTCCGACATCGGCATCGAGCAGAACGGGATGCGGCTGGCGACCTACCGGGCGGCGAGCCGCGCCGACCGCGGCGAGAGCTTTGCCCGCGAGGCAGCGTTGGCCAAACGGCTCTGCTCCCAGAAGGGGATGAAGATCGGCTCCGACGGCGTCCAGCTGCTCGGCGGTCACGGCTTCGTCAAGGAGCACCCGGTCGAGCGCTGGTACCGAGACCTGCGAGCCGCGGGCGTGATGGAGGGCGCCCTGCTCGTCTAGTGGCGACTTCCTCTCGCATACCGAGAGCAAATCGATACGTCTAGAACGAGCGAAGGCCCAGACCAAAGGAACAGGAATATGACGATCAACCTTGAGATACCGAAGAAGTTCAAGCCACTGGCGAGCCAGGCCAACCAGGTCGCCACGGAGGTGTTCCGCCCGATCTCGCGCAAGTACGACGAGGCCGAGCACAGCTACCCCAAAGAGCTCGACATGCTCGCCTCCCTGATCGACGGGATGAACGAGGGCAGCGACATCGGCGGCGCCGGCGCGGCCGGCGTGCGCCGCGAGAAAGGCGGCGACGGCGAGAACCGCAACGGCTCCAACCTCTCCACCGTGCTCGGGATCATCGAGCTCTGCTGGGGCGACGTCGGCCTGCTGCTCTCGATGCCCCGCCAGGGCCTCGGCAACTCGGCGATCGCTTCGGTGGCGACCGAGGAGCAGCTGAAGAAGTACGGCGGCAAGTGGGCGGCGATGGCGATCACCGAGCCCGAAGCCGGCTCGGACTCCGCCGCGATCCGCGCCACCGCCGAGCTCGACGGCGACGAATACGTCTTGAACGGCGAGAAGATCTTCGTCACCTCGGGCGACCGGGCCGACCTGATCGTCGTCTGGGCGTCGCTGGACCGCTCAAAAGGGCGGGCGGCGATCAAGTCGTTCATCGTCGAGCGCGACAACCCCGGCCTGAAGCTCGACCGGCTCGAGCACAAGCTCGGGATCCGTGCCTCGGACACCGCCAACTTCACCCTGCAGAACTGCCGGGTGCCGAAAGAGGCGCTGCTCGGCGACCCCGAGGTCAAAGAGAAGGGCTTCGCCGGGGTGATGGAAACGTTCGACAACACGCGGCCGCTGGTGGCCGCGATGGCCGTCGGCGTCACCCGGGCGGCGCTCGAGGAGACGCGCAAGCAGCTGAAAGCCGCGGGCGTGAAAATCGATTACGACAAGCCCGCCCTCTCCCAGCACGCCGCCGCGGCCCGCTTCCTCGAGATGGAGGCCGACTACGAGGCCGCCTGGCTGCTCACCCTCCAGGCCGCCTGGATGGCCGACAACTCGAAGCCGAACTCGCTGCAGGCCTCGATGGCCAAGGCGAAGGCGGGGCGCACCGGCGTCGACGTCACCCTCGGCTGCGTCGAGCTCTGCGGCAGCGTCGGCTACGGCGAGAACGAGCTGCTCGAGAAGTGGGCCCGCGACTCGAAGATCCTCGACATCTTCGAGGGGACCCAGCAGATCCAGCTGCTGATCGTCGCCCGCCAGCTGCTGAAGAAGACTTCGGCTGAACTTCGGTAGCCAGGAGAACTGGACTGACCCGGCACAGGCCGGGTCAGTCCGAAATTTCCGTCGCCATCAAAAAGTAGATGGCGAGCAATATGACCACGATCCCCAGCCCCACGACGACGACTTGGAGCACTTTCTGACCCGGCGTCATCTCGGCGCGATTCTAGACTCCTTCGAGCTTTGAACCTGATCGAGGACTTGATGGAGCGTTCCCCCGCCTCGCGGCTGGGGATCGTTTCCATTGATGCCGAGGCCAACCGGCGCGACTGGCACTTCGGTGAACTCGTCGCCAAATCGGCGGGGCTCTCGGGGGCGTTTGCTGCTCGTGGGGTTGGGCGCGGCGATGTTGTGATGACCCTCGTCGGGAACCGGATCGAGTGGGTGCTTTCGCTGCTTGCTTGCTGGCGGATGGGAGCAGTGGCTCTGCCTTGTTCGACGATGCTGCGGCGGCATGATCTGGAGCATCGGGTGGGGGTCGCCGATCCCAAGCTCTGCGTCGGTGAGGAATCGCTGTTGGAGGAGATGCCCGGAGGGGTGCCGCTGATGACGATGGCCGACGTCGCCGCGGTGATGGATGAGGATCGGCCGCAGGAGACTCCGGCCGCGGTCGAGGAGATGGACGCTGACGACCCGGCGTTGATCGTCTTCACCTCGGGGACTACGGGGGAGCCGCGGGGGGTGGTCCACGGGTACCGCTACCTGTTCGGCCAGCAGCTCCAGGCTGAGCACTGGTTCGGGTCGAGGAAGGGGGACCTCGCCTGGTGCACGACCGCGACCGGGTGGTCGAAGTCGGCTCGCAACGTCTTTCTTGCGCCCTGGATCACCGGAGCGGCGGCGGTGATACACGACGGGCGCTTCGAGCCGGCCGAGCGGCTCGACTTTGCCGAGGCGTTCGGGGTCAACGTGCTCTGTCAGGCGCCGACCGAGTACCGGATGCTGGCCCGCCGGACGCAGTTGCGGCCGTTGCCGGCACTGCGGCGGATGGTCTCCGCCGGCGAGCCGCTCGACCCCGAGACGATCGCTGCCTTCAAAGAGGCGACCGGGCTCGAGCCCGCCGACGGCTACGGCCAGACCGAGACCGGCCATGTCACCGCCAACCTCGTCGGCGAGCCCGTGCGACAGGGGTCGATGGGCAAACCGCTGCCGGGGATGGAGGTGCGGGTCGTTCCCGGGGAGGAGCCCGACACGGCCGGCGTCGGCGAACTGCAGCTCCGCGCCGCCTCCTCCCCCACCTTCTTCTCGCGCTACCTCGACGGCGAGAGGTTCGAGGGCGAGTGGTGGCAGACCGGCGACCTGGTCCGCGAAGACTCCGACGGCTACCTCTTCTTCGAGGGCCGCGGCGACGACATCATCCTCTCCTCCGGCTACCGGATCGGCCCGACCGAGGTCGAGGCGGTGCTGCTCTCCCACCCGGCCGTCGCCGACGCCGCCGCGGTCGCCGCCCCCGACCCCGAGCGCGGCGCCGTCGTCCGCGCAATCGTGGTCCTTCGAGACGGTGGCGGCGATGGAAGGTCAGGCGACGAGCGGCTCGTCCGCGAGCTGCAGGAGCACTGCAAACGCGAGACCGCTCCCTACAAGTGCCCCCGCCTCGTCGAGTTCACCGACGAGCTGCCGAAGACCAGTAGCGGCAAGATCAAGCGCGCCCAGCTACGCGGCGGCTAGCGTCTCCGCCGCATCGGCCGGCCGGCCTAGGTGGAAGCCCTGGGCCATGTCGACGCCGTACTCGCGCAGCATCTTCATCGTGTCCTCGTCCTCGACGAACTCGGCGATCGTGCGCTTGCCGAGGCCGCGGGCGATCTCGACGATCGCTTTGACGACGAGCTGGTCGGCGTCACTGCGGGACATCTCGCGGATGAAGGTCCCGTCGATCTTGATCACGTCGAAGGGCACCTTCTTCAGGTACGCGAAGGGGCTGAAGCCGGCGCCGTAGTCGTCGATCGCGACTTCGCAGCCGAACTCCGTGAGGCGGTCGGCGAAGGCCCCGGCGGTGTCATAGTCGTCGACCCGCGCCGTCTGGGTGATCTCGAAGGTGCAACGGGAGGGATCGGCGTCGCCTTCGTCGAGCCGCCTTTCGATGAATTCGAGCACCGAAAGGTCGGTCAGCGAGGCGCCCGAGAGGTTCATGTGCAGGGAAACGGGGTTGCCGGCCCGCTCGCGCTCAGCCATCAGCTCCAGCGCCCGCCCCACCACCCAGCGGTCGAGCTCCTGGACCATGCCGGAGCGCTCGGCGACCTCGATGAACGAGGCAGCCGGCAGCAGCTCGCCGCTCTCGCCGGTCATCCGCAGGAAGAGCTCGTAGCGCTCGATCCCGCCGCTGGCGAGCGAGCGGATCGGCTGCGTGGCGAGGCGGAGGCGGTCCTGGGTGAGGGCGTCGCGGATCCGCGCGCTCGTCGTCTGCGCCCGCTGGGCGGTGTCAGCGGTCTCGCCGGGGGCGTTGAAGAGCATGATCCGGTTGCGGCCCTCCTCCTTCGCCTGGTACATCGCCTGATCGGCGGCGAGCAAGACCGCTTCGGAGCCCGCCGCGCTCGGCCCGCCGAACATCGTCACCCCGACGCTGATCGAGGACGGCGTGGTCTCGGCGCTCTGAGAGAAGCCCTCGGCCACGACCGCGCGCAGGTCCTCGCCGAGCTGCAGCGCCCCGGCGGTGTCGGTCTGCGGCATCAGGACGGCGAACTCGTCGCCGGAGAGCCGGGCGACGAGGTCGGTGGCGCGCACGCGCTCGCGCAGGACGTCGGCGACGCGGCGGATCAGCCGGTCGCCGGCCTGGTGGCCGAGCTTGTCGTTGACCTCCTTGAGGCCGTCGATGTCGATCACCATCACCGCGCCGCGGCCCCCGTAGCGGGCGTTGAAGGAGACGTACTGGTCGAGCTCGGCCCGGAAGCGGCGGCGGTTGAGCAGCCCGGTGAGCGAGTCGTGGTCGGCGAGAAAGCGCAGTTCGGCCTCGGTCTTCTCGGCCCGCTCGAGGGCATCCTGGACCACCGTCCGGTCCTCGGGCGCGAGTTTCGCGAGCGCTGCCGCAACTGCCGGGTCCTTCCCGGCCCTCTGCTGGTTCTTCATCAAGGTGACCGTAGTTGCTTACCCGGCCTCGGGTGCCTTCCCTCCTGAGAACCTACATGTAGACCGAATTTCAGCGACCCCCGCGGGTCGAATAATTGACTTGCCCGTCCGCGGGTAGGTTCAGGGCGTGTCCAACCGCCTCGCCCAGGAGACCAGCCCCTACCTGCTCCAGCACAAGGACAACCCGGTCGACTGGTTCCCGTGGGGGCCTGAGGCGCTGGGGCAGGCACGCGAGGAGGACCGGCCGATCCTGCTCTCGGTCGGCTACAGCGCCTGCCACTGGTGCCATGTGATGGAGCGCGAGTCCTTCGAGGACGCCGAGACGGCGGCGTACATGAACGAGCACTTCATCTGCGTCAAGGTCGACCGCGAGGAGCGCCCTGAGGTCGACGCGATCTACATGGAGGCAGTGCAGTCGATCAGCGGCCACGGCGGCTGGCCGATGACCGTCTTCCTCGACCCCGAGGGCGTTCCTTTTTACGGCGGCACCTACTTCCCGCCGGACACCAGCCGCGGGATACCGAGCTTCCGGATGGTGATGGAAGCGGTCGTCCACGCCTTCGAGACCCAGCGCGAGGAGATCCGCGAACGGGCACCGGGGGTGCGGGCGCGGCTGGGGGCGATCGGCGAAGTCGAGCCGCGGCCCGAGCTGCCGGGGGCGGCCAAGCTGGAGGAGGCGGTGGAGCGCCTGCTGGGGGCGGCCGACCAGCGCAACGGCGGCTTCGGCGGGGCGCCGAAGTTCCCGCCCGCCTCATCGCTGGAGCTGCTGCTGGCGCGCGGCGAGACCCGACACGTCGAGCTGACCCTCGACCGGATGCTTGCCGGCGGCATCTACGACCAGATCGGCGGTGGCTTCGCCCGCTACGCGGTCGACGCTATCTGGCTGGTCCCCCACTTCGAGAAGATGCTCTACGACAACGCCCTGCTCTCCCGGGCCTACCTGCACGGCTGGCAGGAGCTGGGCCATGAGCGCTACCGCCGCGTCTGCGAAGAGACCCTTGACTGGATGCTGCGCGAGATGCGCGGCCCCGAGGGCGGCTTCTACTCGGCCCTCGACGCCGACAGCGAGGGCGAGGAGGGCAAGTTCTACGTCTGGACCCCCGGGGAGATCGAAGAGGTCCTCGCCTCGGATCCGAACTGCATCAGATTTCCGGCCTCCTGGCCCGGAAATCTGATGCAGTTCTGGGGGGTTACGGATGAGGGGAACTTCGAGGGGGCGAACATCCTCCATCTGGCCGGCGGGGTCGATGCGCCTGAGCCGGAGGGGCTGGCGAAGGCGCGGCGGGCGCTGTTCGCGGCCCGGGCCAAGCGGGTCTGGCCGGGGCTCGACGACAAGCGGCTGACCTCGTGGAACGCGCTGGCAATCGCGGCCCTGGCCGACGCCGGCGCGGTGCTCGGCCGCGACGATTACCTCGACGCCGCTCGCGGCTGCGCGACGTTCCTCCTCGCTCAGCTGCGGGACGAGGACGGCAACCTCCTGCGCACCTACAAGGACGGTCGCGCCCACCTCAACGCCTACCTCGAGGACCACGCCTTTCTGCTCGAGGCGCTCTTGGCGCTCTACGAAGCCACCTTCGAGACCGGCTGGTTCACCGAGGCGCGGGCGCTGGCCGAGACGACGATCGAGCGCTTCGGCGACCCCGAGCGCGGCGGCTTCTACTCGACCTCCAGCGACCACGAGGAGATGATCGCCCGCCGCAAGGAGGTAGGCGACCACCCGATCCCCTCCGGCAACAGCTCGGCCGCAAAGGGGCTTCTCCGCCTCGGCGCCCTGACCGGCGAGCGCCGCTACACGGAGGCCGGCGAGAGCGTCTTCGCCCTCTTCGGCAAACCGGCCGTAGAACACCCCGACGCCTTCGCCCACCTGCTGAGAGCCCTTGACTTCCACCTCTCCCCCACCCGCGAGGTAGCGCTGGTCGGCGACGACCTGGGTGAGCTAGCCGCCGCAGTCCGCGAAAAGCCCCGCCCTCACCTCGTCCTCGCTGGTGGCCCCGAGGGCACCGAGGACCCCCCTCTACTCGCGGGGCGCACCACCGTCGACGGACGTCCAGCCGCCTACGTCTGCCAGAACTTCACCTGCCGCCTACCGGTCGCCGACCCGGACGATCTCCGCAAGCAGCTGTCGACTCACTGACAGCGATGGCAGCCGGGGAGGGAGGGCCTCTCTGGACACTCAACCACGAGCCATTGGCGAGTGGTGTCCAGAGAGGCCCTCCCTCCCCGGCCCCTACAAAATCGGCAAAAAGTTCTCGATCTCGTAAGGAGTGACCTGGACCCGGTAGTCGTCCCACTCCTGCCGCTTGATCTCCACGAACCGCCGAAACGTGTGCTCTCCCAGCGTCCGCAATGCCAGCTCCGACTCGGCCGCGACCTCGATCGCCTCCCCCAGCGTCGCCGGCAGCTGCTCGATCCCCTGGTGGGCGAGCTCCTCCTGGGAGAGGTGGTAGAGGTTCTGCTCCATCGGCTCGGGCAGCTCGTAGCCCTTCTCGACCCCCTCCAGGCCCGCCTGCAGCATTCCGGCGAAGCAGAGGTAGGGGTTCGCGGCGGGGTCGGGGCAGCGCAACTCCGCCCGGGTCGCCGACTCCTTGCCGGGGTGGTACAGCGGCACCCGGATCAGCGCCGAGCGGTTGCGGCGCGACCAGGCGAGGTAGACCGGGGCCTCGTAGCCGGGCACCAGGCGCTTGTAGGAGTTGACCCACTGGGCGAAGAGCGGCGAGATCTCGCGGGCGTGCTTGAGCTGGCCGGCGATGAAGCTCTTCGCGACGGGCGAGAGGTAGTAGGGGTCGTCGGCGTCGTAGAAGGCGTTCTTGCCGTCGCGGCTGAGCGACTGGTGGACGTGCATCCCGGAGCCGTTCTCGCCGAACAGCGGCTTCGGCATGAAGGTCGCGTGGTAGCCGTACTTCATCGCGTACTCCTTGACGACGATGCGGTAAGTCATGCAGTCGTCGGCCATTTCGAGCGCGTTCTTGTAGCGCATGTCGACCTCGTGCTGGGAGGGGCCGACCTCGTGGTGGGTGTACTCGACGTGGATCCCCATCTTCTCCAGCGCCAGCACGGTCTCGCGCCGCAAGTCGGACCCGGCGTCCAGAGTGGTCAGGTCGAAGTAGCCGCCCTCGTCGAGCGGCTCGGGGGCTCCTCCGGCGGGCTTCGCGGAGCGGAAGTAGAAGTACTCGAGCTCGGGGCCGATGTTGTAGGCGTCGAAGCCCATGTCCTCGGCCCGTTTCAACGCCCGCCGCATGATCCAGCGCGGGTCCCCCTCGTAGGGGCCGCCGCCGGGGACGCGGATGTCGCAGAACATCCGCGCGACCGCGTCCTCCTCGGGCCGCCAGGGGATCAGCGCAAAGGTGGCGGGGTCGGGCACCGCCAGCATGTCGGACTCCTCGATCGGGTTGAAGCCGGTGATCGAGGAGCCGTCGAAGCCCATCCCGCCTTCGAAGGCGTCCTCCAGCTCGGAGGCGTTGACCGAGAAGCTCTTCAGCTGGCCGAGGACGTCGGTGAACCAGAGGCGGATGAAGCGGACATCGTGTTCCTTGACGAGCGCGGTGACGTCAGCGGCGCTGCGGGGTTGCTCTGCCATGCCTCATGCCTCCTTGGCTGTTGCGAGGAGCGCAACGCTAGCCAATGAACCCCGCTCAATGAACCGACCTAGTGCTGAACCACGTACTAACGGGTAGATAAAAGACTCCTCGTCCAGCTTGAAAGCGTCCGGACAACCCGCTATAACTTACGTCAAGTAAGTAAGCGGCTAAAAGTAAAGTAAAGGCCACGTAACGGCTCTGTAAAGCGAAATGCCGCCCCGAGAACAGGGCCAGAAGCGAGAAGCGAAGTGACGGTAAAAACCGCAGTAAGCAGATTTCAGATCCACGACGAGCTGACGGCGCCTGACGAGAGCGCTCCTCTCATCAAGAGCATCCAGGCCGCCGGCGGCGCGGTAACGAAGTTCGTCGGCGTGCTCGCCGGAGCACCGGCTGTCCTGCGCGCCTACACGCGGATGCGCTCGGAGCTGCGCGGCGGAGTCCTGCCGCAGGCGACGAGGGAGCGGATCGCGCTGGCTGTAGCCGAGCACCGAGAGGACGACTACAGCATCGCCCAGCACGCGAAGTCGGCGCGCCGGGCCGGGCTCGGGCTCGACGAGGTCTCCAAAGCCCGCAGCTTCACCTCGGGCGACGAGAAGGAGGCGGCGCTGCTCGCCTACCTGAAGGAGGCCCTTGACGCCGAAGGTCCCCCGCCGCTGCACCTCCACGAGGAGGCGCGGGAGATCGGCTGGACCGACGAGGAGATCCTCGAGGCGGTCGGGCACCTGGCGCTGAACGAGTTCCAGAGCCTGATTGCTAGCGCTGCGGCGCTGCCGAAGGATCAGGCTGGGCCTCGGGTACTTCCCTCGGCTGCTTGATGGCTGGGGGCGGGTGCCCCTCTCCAGACACCACTCGCTAATGGCTCGTGGTTGAGTGTCTGGAGAGGGGGTACCGCCCCCGCCCCGACAGTTTCCGGTTGAACGGCCTCGGCCTGGACGGGCGTTGCGGAAGAGGTTCCGGGTTGACCAGCTCGACCAGCGACGGCGCAGAGGGGGTTCCGCTAGCTGCCCTCGACCAGCGTCGCCGTGTAGAGGAGGCGTGCGGTGGTGTATTTGCAGCCGTAGGTGGCGCGGCGGCCGATTTTGTCTTGGGGTTCGCCCTGGCGGATGTCGGTGGCGTTTTTGCAGGCTTCCGGTTCGCGGCTGGCGCGCCAGACGTTGGTGGCGCTGAGGTTCTGGGCGAAGGCCGGGGCCCAGGTGGGGACCGTGAGGCCGATGACGTCGCCCTTTTCTACCTTCAGGTTGGAGCTGAATTCGACGGTCTGGCCGAGGTAGGGCGAGAGGACCTTGATCGAGCCCTGGCTGCGCAGGGCGTAGCGCGGCGGGTTGGTGCCGGCGACGCGTCGGAGGACCGCCAGGCGCGCCTCCGGCGGGGTGCCGAAGAAGCCGTTGAAGAAGGAGCGCTGGCTGCCCGTCGGCTGCGCCAGGGTCAGGGTCCAGGCCTTGATGGTGCCGTCATGGGGCACCAGGAACGGAAGCCGAGTCTGCCCGTTGTCGACCTGGAAGCCGGTGACGCTGCCGATCGCCTGGCAGGGCAGCTCAGGGCAGGAGGGGTCGGGCACGGTCGAGGTCTGCCCGAGGATCACCCGCGTCCGCGGTCCCTTGGCGGCGTCGCTTTCGGCCGTCAGGGCGACGAGGAGAAGCAGCGAGCCCGCGAGCAGGCCGAGAACGAGCCAGCTCGCCTTCCGCGCACCCGCGGTGGCAAACACTGCTGACGAAGACCTCGACATAGACGCTGCTCCTCTCGTTGCTTGCACTGCCTCGAACACGGCAGCCTAACCCGAGGAGCGGCCGGAGAAGTCGGTTCGGTGGACAGTTCTACGGGCGTGCGTAGCTGAGGGCGACCGCGTAGCGGACCCGCCCCACGCCTTCGAGCCCGAGCGCTTCGCTCGCCGCCTTGGTGAAGTCCCAGGCGCGTCCCTTGACGTAGGGGCCGCGGTCGATCACCTGGGTGACGAGAGCGTGGCCGTGGTAGACGAACTTGACCGTGGTGCCGCAGGGCAACGTCTTGTGAGCAACGCCGAGCGTGCCCGGCTGCAGCGTCTTGCCGCAGGCGGTCTGACGCCCCCACATGCCGGGGCCGCCGTACCAGCTGGCGCCGGCGTAGCGGAAGGGGCTGAAAGCGAGATTGCCGCCCGTCGAGGTCGCGGCGGTGGTGCTCGAGGCGCCGCCGGTCGAGGCCTTGGCGCCGGTCGCGGCGCCGGCCATAAGGGCCAGCAGGGCCGCCAGCAGCAGCGCCCAGCGCAGGGTGTTTTGTCTGATCGTCGTCATCTCTTCGGCGACGCTTACGGGGTTAGCTGACGGGCTCGCGCTGAAAGAGCTGCGCTACGCGGCCGTAACCGCGATTCGCCCCAACTGCTTGGGTCCCCCGCTCCTCGCGTTATGTGGCGAAGATTCAGCGGAAGTTGTGCGGCATGTTAGCAACCCTTAAGACAGAAAAAGATGCACAGGCCGTTCAGCCGACGTGTCTGACTTCAAGCCCCCATATGGACCCTTCAAGTCAGACACCCCCTTGGGGGGCATAGAAAAGGCCCCATATGGGGCCTTTTCCTTAGCGGGCCTGTAAGCCGGATCCTGTCGTGAGCGGCCATCTATCTCTGCGGCCTACCTGGACCTCGCCGAGCCGGGTCGACGGTCCTGCTTGGCCTTGCACCGGGCGGGGTTTGCCTGGCCGCTGCGTCACCGCAACGCCGGTGCGCTCTTACCGCACCATTTCACCTTTGCCTGTACGCGACGCAGCTGCAGTCGCGCCATCGGCCGTGTCATTTCTGTGGCACTTTCCCGCGGGTTTCCCCGGGTGGGCGTTACCCACCGCCCTGCCCTGTGGTGTCCGGACTTTCCTCGAGGGGTTTTCTCTCCCCCCGCGGTCCGCTCAGCCCGCCCCTGAACTGTAGCCGGGCGCGATCATCTCGGCACAAAATCAGCGCCTCCGACGCCGACGGCGGGCCCAGCCCTGTCGACTTTGTCCCTCAGGAGGAGACAAGTCGACACCCCGTCAGACCGCCCTGAAGACTCCTACGACTTTGCCGAGAACCTTGGCCTCGGTGGTGAGGATCGGCTCCATTTCCTCGTTTTCGGGCTGGAGCCGGATGTGGTCTTTCTCGTGGAAGATCCGCTTCACCGTCGCCTCCTCGCCGATCAGGGCGACGACGATCTCCCCGTCGTTGGCCGTGTCGCTCGGCCGCACGACCACGTAGTCGCCTTCGAGGATGCCCGCGTCCTTCATGCTTTCGCCGCGGATCTGGAGGATGTAGTCGCCGTCCTCGCCACCGATCACGTCCGGGATTTCGAGGTACTCCTCGATGTTCTCTTCGGCGAGGATCGGCGCGCCGGCAGCCACCTGCCCGACCAGCGGCAGCCCGTTGCCCGGCTGGATCGCGTTCTTGGCCTTGTCGAAGAGCAGCTCGATCGCCCGTGGCTTCGAGGGATCGCGCCGCACCAGCCCCAGCTTCTCGAGGTTCGCCAAGTGCGCGTGCACCGTCGAAGAAGAGTGCAGCCCCACCGCTTTGCCGATCTCCCGCACGGTTGGTGGATAGCCCGTCTTGGCGGCGTACTTGCGCATGAAGTCGAAGATCTCCTTCTGGCGCTTGGTCAGATCCAAATCCATCTTCTTCCCGCCTTCCTCCGATGCCGGGTCGAATCTCAAGCTGAGTTTGCCCGCGAATCTCGCCTTCGAACACTTGTTCGTAGAGTACCGCCCCCCTCGGACGACCGCAACGTCCGTCCTCCCCTGCACGCAAACATCTAGAATCGCCTTCCCTCAAGCGGCTGTGGCGGAACTGGTAGACGCGCAAGGTTGAGGGCCTTGTGGGTGGAAACACCCGTGGAGGTTCGACTCCTCTCAGCCGCACTTGGTGTGATCTGGCTCGGCTCGGTTAGACCGGGGCCCCGGCTACCGCTAAGCCTGCAGCCGCAGCGGCGTCGGCCAGGGCTTGATCCCAGGTGACGAACGTGACTTCCTCGTCGGCCAGGTCGAGTGCAGTCGCGAGATGAACCGCATCCGCACCGCGCAGGCCGGAGTGCGCTGCACGCCCGCCGGCGGCAAGGGCCAATTGCTCGTCAACCTCGATCGAGATCAACTGCTCGAACAGCCTCTCGAAGCTCCTTAGCGACTCGCGGTAATGGATCGGGGTGAGCCTGGCATGTCTGCTTGCCGCCGCCAGGGCGGCGCATCCCTCTGGATAAGCCAGGATGCTCGACGCAACCCGTGGCGAGTTGACCCAAAGCTCTATCGCCAGGTCGGAGCCCTGCTCGGTGAGCACGAGCTTGACCAGGGCCGAGGTATCGGCGTAGAGAATCAACGCCGCTGTTCGCTGACGAGGTCGGAGACCGAGCCTTTGGCACCAGGTAAGGGTTTGGGAATTCCCTTCGGCCTCTTCGGCCACCGCACCAAGCCTCTGCGTTCGAACTCTTCCAACGGTCGCAGCGAGTCGACTTTGCTCAATCGAGCGACCGGCTTACCGCGCCGGGTCACGACGATCTCCTCACCCTGCTCGACCTTCTCCAGGAACGCGCTGAGGCGATCGTGAAGCTCCCGTACGCCAACCTCGACTTCTTTGCCATGTAGCGTCATTGAGCTGAAACTAGCAGCTACATCGACGGTTGCCATCAGGCACTCCCTAGGGGCCCCGCAAGAGCAGCGGCATCACGCAGGTCCGTCATTACCCGATCCCAGACGGTTTCGATGAGCTTTGTGGCAGACCGGCATTCGGATTTGCCTATGGCTTCAAGGGCTGGACGCGAGGAGCCGACGACCATCTCGATCAGAACCTCGGCGCTGTCCTCACCGGGGAAGGCTCCACCTGGCAACTCGTCGATTAGGGAGCCGACTAAGTCCACGAGAGCGAGGCCGCTCCGCAGCAGCTCCTCGACAAATTCACGGACGGCATCTACTTCAGTGGTATCGATCATGGTGGTCTAAGCCGCGGGAGGAGAAAACTCTCCCCCCTCCACCCACGCTCAACCAGAGGTTCCGAGCGCCCGGTCGATGAACGGTCCCATCAGGCCCGCCACGGCCTGCGCGGTGTCCTCGGCCGAGCCGCCGGGGGTCGTCACGTAGCTGATCCCTAGGCGCACCAGGGTCTCGGCCAGCGTCTTCACGTCCTCGGCCGGGGCCTCGGGCCAGCTCTCTTCGATCACCGCGGTGAGGCGGTTCGTCGCCCACTGCACGACCGGGAGGCCTTGGGTGGTGACGAAGGGGAGCATCCCCCCCGTGCCGTCGTCGCTGAGGAGGATGCGGATCAGGGGGTCGCCGGCGGCGGCACTGAGGAAGTGCTCTAGGGCCGCGAGGACGGCGGCGCGGGGGTCGTCACGGTGTTCGAGGACCGCCTTCTCGACGTCGTCCATGAACCGTTCGGCCTCGTGGATGACGAAGGCGAAGCCGAACTCGTTGCGGTTGCCGAACTCGTTGTAGAGGGTCTGGCGGCTGACGCCAGCGCCGCTGGCGATGTCCGCCATCGTGATCTCCGACCAGGTGCGCCCGCTGAGCTGGTCGCGCGCCGCGTCGAAGACGGTCTTGCGCAGCAGCTCGCGCGCCGCCTCCTGGTAGGGGGTGCGTTGAGTGGCCACCCCCTTATCGTGCCGGCTGAAGAGTCAGGCGTCCGCGACGACCGGCTCGAAGTCCACCTTGTCGCGGACGCCGCAATCCGGGCAGGCCCAGTCGTCGGGCACCTGTGACCAGGGCGTCCCCGGGGGGAAGCCCTCGCGGGCGTGCCCCGCCTCCTCGTCGTAGACGTAGCCGCAGGCGGGGCAGCGGTAGGCGCTCACGCGGCCCGCCCGTAGCGCTCCAGCACCCGGCCGAGCTTGCGCGGCTGGATGTTGCAGCGGGTGACGTCGCCTCCGTAGTGGTCGAGCAGGATCGGGTCCATCACCCGGCGCCAGAGCGGCGGGAACCAGGCGAGGACGATCATCCCCGCGTAGCCGGTCGGCAGCTGCGGCGCCTCGTCGACGTGGCGCAGCGCCTGGTAGCGCCGGGTCGGGTTGGCGTGGTGGTCGGAGTGACGCTGCAGGTGGTAGAGGAGGACGTTGGAGGCGACGTTGTTGCTGTTCCAGCTGTGCTCGGGGCGGCACCGCTCGTAGCGACCGTCCTCTTTCTTCTGGCGCAGCAGCCCGTAGTGCTCGAGGTAGTTGACGACCTCCAGCAGCGAGAAACCGATCACCGCCTGGGCGACGAGGTAGGGCAGGACGATCCAGCCGAAGGCGATCGTCAGCACCGCGAAGAGGCCGACGGTCATCGCCCAAGCGGTGAGGATGTCGTTGTGGCGGCTGAGATGGCGCTCGCCGAGGCGGTCGAGGCGAGCGGTCTCGATCCCCCAGGCCGAGCGCAGGCTGCCGACGACGGTGCGGGGGAGGAAGGCCCAGAAGCCCTCGCCGAGACGGGAGCTGGCGGGGTCCTCCGGAGTGGCGACTTTGACGTGGTGGCCGCGGTTGTGCTCGATGAAGAAGTGGCCGTAGCCGGTCTGGGCGAGGGCGACGCGGCTGAGCCACTTCTCCGAGCTGGCGCGCTTGTGGCCGAGCTCGTGGGCGGTGTTGATCGCGATCCCGCCGACAACTCCCATCGTCAGCATCAGCCCGATCGATTCGACCAGGCTGAGATCGCCGAAGGACCAGATCCAGCAGGCGAAGACAAGGCCGGCGTACTGGATCGGGATGAAGAGGTAGGTGCACCAGCGGTAGTAGCGGTCCTGCTCGAGGAATTTGAGGACGCTGTCGGGCGGGTTGGTCGGGTCCAGCCCGATCGCCATGTCGAGCAGCGGGAAGAGACCGAAGACGAGAGCCGGGCCGAGGAACCACATGCCGCCGAAGCCGGTGACGGTCACCCAGAAGAAGGCGAGGAACGGCGAGAGCGGGACGATGATGCCCATCAGCCAGGCGTAGCGCTTGCCATCCGTCCACGCCGCCGGGTTGACCTCGACCTCCTCGTGTTGGTGATGGTGAATGTGCTCCGCGTGCGCCTCCACAGCCCCTCCTTGTCAAAGCCCGTGTGTTAGTCGGACACTTTGACAGACTAGTCGGATATGTCAAGGGCGGCTACAGAGCACGCAGCAATGTCAGCAGCGTGCTGACGGGCTCTGGCGCTTTCCTCTCGCATAGCGAGAGGAAGTCGACACGGGTGAATCAGATCTTCAGCAGCAGGAACGTGTTCAGCGCGAAAACGACGGCGAAGAAGACCGTCGCGCGGTCCAGGTTGCGCTCGACCATCGAGCCGCCGCCGATCGAGCTGCCACCGCCGCCGATCCCGAAGGCGCCGGAGAGGCCGGCGTCTTTGCCCGAGTGGAGCAGGATCAGGAAGATCAGCACGACGGCGACGATCACCTGGATGATGCTGAAGAACGTGAACACGGTCAGAGAAGTCTAGCCCTGCTCGACTTTTTCCGGCTCGCGGGGGAGGGCGCCGTTGCCGTTGCTGCCGTCTCCGTTGCCGTCGGCGGCGCTCCCGTTGCCGTTGACCGGAACCTTCTCCCGCTCCTCGCGGTCGAGGATCTCCAGGGCTTCTTCGCGCAGCTCGGCGTCGACGGCGGCGAAGTCCTCGTCGGAGAGCTTGCCGACCGCGTGGTCGAGCTCGGCGTCGCGGATCTCACGGTACTTGGCTTCCTTGCGGGCGTCGGCCTCGGTTCGCAGCAGGGCGCCGCGTCGCCTCCCCCGGGCCGGCCAGATCGCGATCAGCGCACCCGCGAGCGCGATCAGCCCACCGATCCAGAGCCAGGTGACGAGCGGGTTGACGATCACCTTGAAGGTGACCGCGGCGTTATCGCCGAGGTAGGACTTGGCGACCCGGTCGGCGGCGAGCGTCTGCAGCTTCGAGACCTGCTGCAGCGCCTGGGCGCGGAGCGTCGGGTTGGCGGCGGCGGCCTGCATCATCGCCCCGAGCGCTTTGCACTGCGGCGGCGTCCCGGGCCCGCCTTTGACGCAGGCTTTGAAGCCGCTGTCGGCCGCTCGCGCCCGGCGCTGAACGTCGGCGACGTCAACCCGCGGTGCGATCCAGAGGTCCTGCTTCGCCCCCGCTGCGAGGCCGACCTCGCTGGTCGACTCGCCTGCGAAGTAGCTCTCGATCGTCCCGACTTCGACCCCGGTCGGGCGGAAGAACCGCTGGCTCGGTTCCAGGGTGCTGATCTTGCCGTCCCGTTCGACCCGAACCAGCTGGGCGAAGGTGAATTTCTCGCTGTCGGTCTTGACGATCGGCTTCACGTAGGTGATCTTGCGGCCGTCGACGACGGCGCTTTCGCCGGGCTTGAGGTTGACGTCGCGGTTGGTCTGAAAGCTCGAGGAGGCGGCGATCCCGATCAGCATCACGGCGACACCTGCGTGGACGATGTAGCCGCCGTAGCGGCGGCGGTTGCGGGTCACCAGCCCGACCAGCGCGGCCGGGGCCGGCTCTCCGGCGAGCCGGCGGCGGGCCGCGGTGCCGGTCCAGAACTCCTGGGCCAGCCCGGTCAGGGCGAAGGCAGCAAAGACGAACAGCGCCAGCGCCCAGGGCCTGTGGGCGGCGTCGGTGAAGAGCAGCAGCAGCACCACCGCCGCCAGCGCCACCACGAGCGGCACCCGGAAGACCCGCTTGGCCCAGTCCCAGCTGACCCGCCGCCAGGCGAGCAGCGGGCCGATCCCGGTGAAGAGGACCAGGAGGATCGCCAGCGGCGTCGTGTAGCGGTCGAACCAGGGAGCGGCCAGCGAGGCCTTGTTGCCGGTGAACAGTTCGGAGATCAGCGGGAAGAAGGTGCCCCAGAAGATCACCGCCGTCAGCCCGACCAAGAGGAGGTTGTTGACGAGGAAGACCGCCTCGCGCGAGACCAGCGAGTCGATCCGCTTCGGCGAGCGCAGGTCGTCGAGGCGGCTGACGATCAGCAGGGTCGAGCCGATCACCACCACCCCGATCAGGCCGAGGATGTAGGGGCCGACGGTGTTGTCGCCGAAGGCGTGAATCGACTGCAGGACCCCGGAGCGGACGAGGAAGGTGCCGAGCAGCGCCATCGAGAAGGAGCCGACGACGAGGCAGGCGTTCCAGACTTTCAGCATCCCCCGCTTCTCCTGGACCATGATCGAGTGCAGGAAGGCGGTGCTGAGGAGCCACGGCATCAGCGCCGCGTTCTCAACCGGGTCCCAGGCCCAGTAGCCGCCCCAGCCGAGCTCGGTGTAGGACCAGCGGGCACCGAGCAGGAGGCCGAAGCCGAGGAAGGTCCAGGCGATCAAGGCGAAGCGCCGGGTGGCGCGGATCCACTCGGCGTCGACGCGGCGGGTGATCAGGGCGCCGACGGCGAAGGCGAAAGGCACCGTCATCGCCACGTAGCCCGAGTAGAGCATCGGCGGGTGGATCATCATGCTCGGGTGCTGCAGCAGCGGGTTGAGGCCGACGCCGTCGGTGGCGCCGGTGACCGTCGCAAAGGGCTGCACGTCAGGCGCGAACAGCATCAGCCCGGTGAAGAAGGCGGCGACGCCCATCATCACCGCGGTCGCGTAGGGAACGACCTCCCGCAGCTTGTTGCGGGTCGACCAGAGGGCGAGGCTGGAGGCGATCGAGAGCACCCAGGCCCAGAGCAGCAGCGAGCCTTCCTGGCTCGACCACATCGCCGCCAGCTTGTAGAAGGTCGGGGTCTCCAACGAGGAGTGTTCCTGGACGATTTTGAAGCCGAAGTTGTCCGTCGCGAAGGCGATCTCGATGATCACCACGCAGGCGGTGAGCAGGCCGCAGAAGGCGTAGACGGTGCGACGGGAGAGGTCGACACGCCGCTGGTCGCCGTCGCGGCCCCAGAGCGCCAGCCCGCCCGCGATCAGCGCGGTGACGAAGGCGAGCGCCAGCAGCGCGCTGCCGAGGCTAGCCATTGCTCTTGGTCGTGAACTTCGACGGGCACTTGGTGATCAGGGTTTCCGGTTCGCCGACGAAGGTGCCGTTCTCGACAGAGCCGGTGAGGACGATCTCGCGGCCGCCGCGGAAGGGGTCGGGGACGGTGCCCTGGTAGGTGACCGGCAGGGCCTTTCCCTTGCCTTCGGCTTCGCGGTCGACGACGCGGAAGGCGATCCCGTTGCCTTGCCGGCGGACCGAGCCCTTGACGACTTCGCCGGTCATCTCGTAGCTGGTGCCGGGACTGGCGCCGATGATTTCCGACGGCTCCTTCGCCTCGGTCGAGGCCGAGAACGAGGTGTAGATCAGCGCCACCGCGAGCAGCACGGCGACGCTGAGCGCGACAAAGAGCCGAATCTTCCGCTTCCGCTGGGGATCCACGAGCACCGGGGATTATCGCAAGTGCGGACCTGGGACAATCGCTGCGTGACCGATGACCGCGTTCTCCTGATCACCGGCGCCAGCAGCGGGATCGGCGCCGCTACGGCCCGGGCGGTAGCCGGGAACTACCGGCTGGTGCTGGCGGCGCGCCGGCTTGAGGAGCTGGAAAAGCTCGCCGAGGAGCTGGGCGACGAGGAGCGGGCGGTCGCGGTGCGCTGCGACGTCACCGAGTGGGACGAGGTGCAGGCGCTCGCGCAGGCGGCGCTGGATCGCTTCGGCCGCATCGACGCGGTCTTCGCCAACGCCGGCTTCGGCGCCACCCGCGGCTTCCTCGAGGAGTCGACCGAGCACTGGCGCTCGATGGTCCTGACCAACGTCTACGGGGTGGCGCTGACGATCCGCGCCACCCTCCCCCACCTGCTCGAGCGCGGCGACGGCCACTTCCTGATCACCAGCTCGGTGGCGGGGCGGCGGGCGCTGCCCGGCTCGCTCTACTCGGCGACGAAGTGGGCGGCGACGGCGATCGGCGAGTCGCTGCGCCAGGAGCTGCGCCAGATGCACGACAACCACGGCATCAAGGTCACCCTGATCGAGCCGGGGATGGTTGACACCGACTTCTTCGAGAACCGGCCGCAGGGTGCGCTGGAGGACGAGGACATCGCGGGCGCGGTCGCCTACGCGCTGGACCAGCCCGAGGGCGTCGACGTCAACGAGATCCTGATCCGCCCGATCACCCAGTCGAACTAGCGCTAGCGCAGCCGATTTTCGCCCCACCCGAGTGGGGTCAAAGTCGGAAGCGCTATCGCAGCAGCAGACGTACGAGGCGCCAATAGCTACGCAGCAGCAGCCGCGCCGGCCGCGAGCGGACCAGCGGAGAGATCAGCTCGGAGTCGAGGTCCGCGGTGAGCGCGGCGGCAAACTCGGCGGCGCCGATCGCGCGCCGGCGCTGGAGGTCACGGCGCTCGCGGATGAGGCGCGGCAGCCACTTGAGGAATTCCCGGTTCGCCTGCAGCTTCTGCCCCCCCCAGCCGCCCGCCGCGGCGACCGGGAGCAACGCGAGCTCGGCGGCGAGCAGCGCCGGTGCGAGCAGGGTCAGCAGGGCGCCGGGGTAGGTGCGGACGAGGAAGGCGAGGCGGTTGCGCTCCAGCCAGCGCCACTTGTCAGCACTGGCGCTGAAGTCGTAGGCATGGGCGACGACGGCTGCCGGCTCGATCCCGACCGTCCCCCCCGCCATCCGCAGCCGCACCGAGAGGTCGACGTCCTCGTGGTACATGAAGAACTCAGCCGGAAAGCCGCCGACCCGCCGCCACTCGTCCATGCGGATCGCCAGGCAGGCGCCTGAGGCGGCCGCGACCTCGCTCGGCGGCGGCGCTTCCGCCAGCGGGCGGCCGTGGCCGCCCGCCCAGACGATCCCGGTGAAGTGGATCGGATTGCCGGCCGAGTTGATCATCTCCCCCGTTCCGTCGGCAACCAAAGCCTGCCAGGCCGCCCAGCCGCGCTGCTCGTGCCAGGGCTTGCGGATCGCCTCACCCCAGCCGGGCTGCGGGACCGCGTCGGGGTTGAGGAGGACGAGCAGGTCTCCCCGGGCCGCCTCGGCGCCGGCGTCGGCGCCGCCGGCGAACCCGGTGTTGCGGCCGGGATCGACGATCCGTGCCTGCGGCGCCAGCTCGCGGACGAACCCGACGCTGCCGTCGCCCGGCTTGTTGTCGACGACGATCAGCTCGTCGCCCTCGCCCAGCTCTCGCATCAGGGCGGGAAGGGTCTTGGCGAGATCGTCGCGGCTCTCGTAGGCGACGATCAGGACTGAGAGCGTCGGTCGCACCGGCGCGGAGGCTATTGGACCTCCGCGCCGGCACTCGCGACTTGGGCTACTCGACTACTTCTTGTGGTGCTTGCAAGAGGCGACGTTCAACTTGAACTTGTTGTTCTTCACCTTCTTGCCGTTCTGACCCTTGATGTTCAACTTCGCCCGCTGCGGCTTCGCGCAGGTGTTGGTCGAGTTGACGAGCAGGCTCTTCTTCCCGCCCTTCATCTTCAGCGCGAACCGGCTGACCGGAACGTCGGGGACGTTGTTGAAGACCGTCTTCAGGCCTCCGTGTTTCGAGCTGATGACCCCGCGGAGGTAGATCTCCACCTGACCGCGCAGGTCGACCAGCAGGTCGGGCAATTCGTGGTTGGAGGAGACGAGGAACACCTTCCCCTTCAACTTCCTTTCCAGCAACGGCGATTTCGCTTCCGCGTGCCCGTAGACCGACCCCTTCGGGCAGGTGTGGGAGGCCAGCTGCGGCCTCGTGCACACGGTGCCGATGTGGCCCTGGTCGAGGAACAGCGAGTGCGGCATCGTCAGCGCCGTCCGCAGGACGTTCGCCTGCCCCTTCTTCGCGTTCAGGACCGCCGTCAGACGCGGGTTCTTCGCCCGCTCGGTCGGCCCGTTCAGCGTCACCTTCAGCTTCGGCTTGAAGCCGAGCTTGTTGCATTCGGTGGCCTGAAACGGATCGTTGACGGCGTAGGAGCTGAACGTCGCCGAGTTGGTCGGATCCGCTCCGCCGCCCTTGATCGCCCCGGTAGTCGCCTGAGCGGCGCAATTGGTCGGGTTGATCATGAACTGCTTGCGATCGATGTCGAGATTGATCGACCGCAGGTCCAGCTTCGCTCCGCCGTAGATGTCGGGGAGGATGTTGGAGACCGCATGGATCTGGGCGGTTTCCGGTTCGACGTTGACAGCCACCCGGACGACCACATTGCCGAGGTCGAACGGTCCGGCGATCGCCGGCGTGATCGTTACCAACGAAAGGGCTGCGCCCTTGTAGGGCCCGGCGAGGTAAACGTCTCCGCCCAGCTCCAGCGGGTTCGGGCCGCTGCCGCTCTTGGTCGTGACCGGGCCGAGCCGGCTGTCGGCCGGACAGCTCGGATTCGCCCGCTCCGCAGCGCCGCTGCGCCCCGGCAGAGCATCGATGGCCGTCTCCGGGCAGTAGGGGATCCCGGCAAGTTTGCCGGTCAGCCCCTTCGGCAGGGTGACGTCGACCACTTTCAGCTCCTGTTCCCCGTCCTTGCGCGTGATCAGCACATGGAAGGGCGAGTAGGCGCCTGCTTTGGTGCTGCTGGTGTTGGCCTTGTAGCCGGGTGCGAACTTCCGCTCGGCCATCGTTTTCGGACAATCGCCGCCGGTCGGGTCTTTGGACAAGGTGACCGAGCTGCTGACCGGCTTGTTTTCGTCCGGCCTCGCCCAGGGTTCGAAATGGCTCGTTCCCTCGGTCACGCAGATCGGCGGAGCCGTGAGCACCTCTTTTGCTCCGTCGAAGTGGACCCGGATCGATTCGAACGGGACCTGCGGCAGGCCGCCCGGAAGCTGGCCGGCGAACTGGCCGGTCAGTTGATCGGTGATCAGCGCGGTCAGCTGCCCGGTGGTCGCCCGGTCGGCCTTGATCCGCCCGACGAGGCGAGCGTCGATGCCCTCGTCCTCGTTCTTAGCTTCGAGCAGGATCCGGTACAGGTTTCCCGATTCTGGGTCCGTGCCCTGCGGTTCACCCAGGTAGACGTTGCCGGTAAGAGGCCCCGCCAGCGCCTGCGATTTCACGTCGACGGTGCCGATCTTCGACCCGTCCGGGCATTCGTTGGTGTAGGTCCGCACGCCCTTCTTGAACTGGGCGTCGGTGCAGACGACCAGGCCCGCCGCGCCGGCCGGGTTCAGGCCCATCCCCACGGGCAGGGTGATTTCGGCTTTGCGCACATGGGACTGCGAGATGCCTTCGGTTTCGCCGCTCCCGTTCACCCTGACTTCACCGCCTTCTTTCGCCGGATCGAAGGGAAGGGTCGTCGTCACCGTCGCCGGCGCCGGGGAATCGACCTTGTCGGTGCCGGGGTTGATCCCCACACCAGGGTCGAACGGCACTTTGTCGCACCCGGTCGGGCTCGGCAGTTTCGATTCGAACGCGGTGGAGCCTTCCGGGAAGGTCGGATTCGGTTCGCCATATGACTCGCCCCGGAACCAGGTCGAGTAGAGGTGCGGCCACTGGTTCTGGTCGAAGCAGGTCGTCGGCAGGGTGATGTGCGTGCCGTCCCCTGACTGGCCGAAGGCGACCAAGCGGTTCTTCAGGGTCGAGAACGGCACCGAGGGTGCCGGCAGATGAATCGTGAAGTACTCGTGGAAGTCGCTCTCCCATGCAACTCCGCCTTCGAGTTCGATGACCCTTTTTCCTGCGATCACGAAACCAAGGCGAGCCGGTTCGCCCGGTTTGGGCTCGAGGTTGTAGAGCGGTACCTTCGTGCCTTTTGCCGGTTCAGGGTTGATGACGAAGCCTTTGGGGAGGAAGGTTCCCGGAGGAGCACCCGGCACCGGCACCGCGTTGGCGGTGTTGACGGTGAGCCAGACTTCGTCTCGCCCGACGATCGTGCTGGGGTCACAGGCCGGAACGAAAGTTTCCGGTGCGACTTCATTTCTGAATTTATCCTGCGGGCACTTCGGGCTGCTCTGCGGGTTCTCGGTGAATCCCGGAGGAAGATCGACTCGCTCCGTTTTCAGAGTGCGGTCTTCGAACGGAAGGCCTTCGCTGTCGTCGTCTTCAACCACTGGTTCAACCACGCCGGGGACAACCGTGGTGTGCCGGATGATGTACTGGTCAAACGCGATCGGAGGATGGCCGCCCGCCTGCGTGAAGAAGATCCCGGGGGTTTCCGTTGAACAGAAAGGTTTGGAGAGATCCGTCGGTTTGCTGGGGGGAGAGGTTTCCGGCACTTCCCCCACCTGGTTTTCGTAGCAGGGACCCGACTGCCAGCCATCTTTAGCCGTCTGAGGTTCGTGCTGCGGTTCGATCACATCCCCCGTGTCCGCCGCTGCAACCAGCGGCATCGCGAGTAGAGCTCCAATACACAACGCAAGCAACGCGAGCGATCGCTTCGCCATCAAGTTTTTTCCTCCTCGTTTTCCCTTAACGAGGACGCCCCCCTGAAAAGCGCCCACAAAACCCTCCCGCGGAAAACATACAGGGCTTCGCGGGTGATTCAAGTATTCCCCGATATTGCACCGATGTAAACCGTGTCACCAATTGGTGACGTAACACTTTTCGGTGTCACTTTGACGAGGTTCTAGTGCTTCTTCTTGTGATGCTTCCCGTGCTTCTTGTGCTTCTTCTTGCACGGGGTGCGCAGCTTCGGCTTGCTGTTGGCTTTCTTGCCGTTCTGGCCTTTGATCCGGATGATCGCTTTGACCGGCTTGGCGCAGAGGTTGCGGGAGTTGACCAGCAGGCCCTTCTTGCCGCCAGGCAGCGTCAGCACGAACTTGGTCACCGGCACGTCGGGCACCCGGTCGAAGGTGGTGCGGATGCCGCCCTTGAAGCTGTCAATCCGGCCGTCGAGGTCGATGCCGACCTGGCCCTGCAGGTGGACGACCATGTCCGGCAGCGTGTTGTTCGACGAGCGCAAGTAGACGGGGCCTTCGAGGGGCTTGGCGAGCAGAGGCGTGAAGGCGCGAGCGTGGCCGTAGATCGACTTCTTCGGGCACTGGGCGGCGGCGAACTGGACTCTGGTGCAGACGGTGCCGAGACTGGCCTGGTCGAGGAAGAGGGCATGCGGCAGCGCCACCGAGGCGCGGGCGATGTTGGCGTCACCCGGGCGAGCGGTGAGGATCGCGCGCAGCTTCGGGTGCTTCGCGCGCCTGGTCTTGCCGAAGAGGCGGATCTTCAGCTTCGGCTTGAAGGCGAGCTTGTCGCAGTTCTGCGCCTGGAAGGGGTCGCTGACCGCGAAGGAGGAGTAGGCGGCCGGGTTGGTCGGGTCCGAGCCCCCGCCCTTGATCACTCCCGCGGTCGCCGCTTTGTCGCAGTTGGTGCCGTTGAGGGTGAATTCCTTGCGGTTGAGGTTGAGGAAGACCGAGCGGATGTCGAGCTTGGTGCCGCCGTAGACGTCCGGCAGCGCGTCGGTCCGGGTGTGGACCTGCGCCGTTTCGGGGTCGACGAAGAGCGGCACGCGGACGACCACGTTGCCGAGGTCGAACGGCCCGGCGATCGCCGGGGTGATGACGAGGGCCGAGAGCGGCGCCCCTTCGTAGGGCCCGGCGAGGTAGGCGGTGCCACCGATCTTCAGCGGCGAGTCGCCGGTGCCGGCTTCGACGGTGACAACGCCGATCTTGCTGTCGTCGGGACAGCTCGGTTTGGCCTGCTCTTCAGCCCCTGACCGAGAGCCCGCGGCGGCGATCGCGTCCGGCGGGCAGTAGGAGACCCCTGCGAGCTTCGCCGTCGCGCCGGGGGGCAGGGTGATGTCGAGGCCTTTCAGCTCCTGCTGCCCGGGCGGCCGGGTGAGGTGGGCCATGAACGGAGTGAAGGCTTTGGCTTCGTTGCTTTTCGGCTGGGCGCTGAAGCCGGGGCTGAAGGGACGTTCGCCCAGGGTCTTCGGGCAGTCGGCGCCGCCCGGCAGTTTGGCGAGGCTGAACTCGCTCGAGGGGCCGGCCGATTTGCCGCCGAATTCGGCCGACCACGGGGTGATCTCGCTGGTCGTCTTGTTCGGGCCGCAGGTCGGCGGGCTGCTGAGCGCCGCTTTCTGGCCGCCGTCGATGCTGATCTTGAAGTTGGTGAAAGGGACCTGCGGCAGGCCGTGCGGGATGTTGTCGGCGTTGCCGCCGCGGGTGACGGTCTTCGGCGGGTCGTCGAAATAGGCGGTCAGCTGCCCGGTTTTCGCGTTGGCGTAGACGTTGCCGACCAGTCGCGCGTCGACGCCATAGCGTTCCGTGGCGGCATCGACATAGATCTGGAACTCCTTGCCCGATTCCGGATCCCGGCTTTCCTGCCTGCCGACGTAGACGTTGCCGGTCAGTGGCTGGTCGGGCAGTGCCTCGCTGACCACGGTCGCGGTCCCGATCTTCGAGTTGGCGGGGCAGGCCACGGGGTTTTTGGTTCCCTTGCCGAACTGCTCCGGGGTACAGGCGGCGAGGCCGTTGGCGGCGGAGGGGTTGAGACCCATCCCCTGTGGCAGCGTCACCTTCGCGGTTCGCACCGTCGAGGTTTCCTGGCCGTCGGGTTTCCCTTCTTCGATCGGCACCTGGACTTCGGTGGTCACCGCGGCCGGCGAATCGACCGCGTTGGTCCCGCCGTCGACGTGGAGCGCCGGTTCGAACGGGATCGAGTCGCATTCCTTCGGGAAGGTCCCGGGCGGCAGCTTCGCCTCGACGTAGGGCGAGCCGTTGGGGAAGCTCGGATCGGGCTGCTCAACCGAGTCGCCGCGAGCGTAGGTCGAGTAGGTATGTTCGTGAGCCGGGTCGGTGTTCGGGTTCCAGCAGGTGCTCGGAGTGGTGAGGAAGTACCCCTGCCCCCCGGGTGCGTGGGCTTTGCCGTTGAAGACGAGTCGATTTTTCAGCAGCTCGACGCCGCTGTTCTTCGGCACGGCGATCGTGAACCCCTCGTGGAAGTCCGACTCCCAGGCGACGTCGGCTTCGAGATAGATGTCGCTGGGCGGGATCAGCGGGAAGCCCGGAATCGCTTCCACCGTGAAGCCGAAGCGGGCAGGCTGACCGGGCTTCGGCTCGAGGTTGTAGACCGATGCCGTGATCGGGATCGTCGGCGTCAGCGGGGCTTCCGGCGAAACCGTCACCTGGCTTTCCCCGACGAGGCTCAGCGGCTGGACGGTCGCGCATTCTTTCGGGTGTTCAGCCGCGCAGCGCGGCACCGCCCCCGGGTTGACGCTGAGGCCGACCGGCAGGTCCACCCGCAGGTCTTTGAGGTTGACTTCCGGATTTTCGTGGCCACCGAGTTCGGAGCTGTGCTTGATGATGAACTGGGTGATCCCGAAGGGCGGATGCCCGGCCGCGGTTTCGTAGAAGGCGGCTTTGGGGCTGTCCGGGGCGCAGGTGGAGATGTTGCAGGTCCCGGCCTGCCAGCCGTCGCTCGCGCTCGGCGGGTTGTTCTGCGGCGCGAACGGCACTTCCCCGGCTTGTGCCGCGGGCCAGCAGCAGCCCGCAGAAAACGACAAACGACAGTAGCTGTGCGACCCGGTTCCTCACCTGCGGCCTCGGTACCCCGTTGGACGCTCGGTTAATCGCACTAGTGGCGGTGCTTTCCGTGGCCGCCGTGCTTGCGCGCCTTGCGGCAGGCCGGCGTCTGCAGCGGCAGCTTCTTCACCTTCAGGCTCTTGCCGTTCTGGGCCCTGAAGTTGAGGAAGGAGCGGTTGCGGCTCTTGCAGAGGTCGCGCGAGTTGACCAGCAGGCCCTTCTTGCCGCCCTTCATGCTGAGCACGAACTTGCTCACCGGCACGTCGGGCACCGGGTAGAAGACCGTCCTCATCCGTGCCTTGGCCGAGCTGATGACGCCGCGCAGCCGCACGTTGACCTGTCCGTGCAGGTCGGCCAGCAGGTCCGGCAGTTCGTGGTCGGAGGAGACCAGATAGACCGGGCCGGCGACTTCCTGGTCGAGCAGCGGCGACTGCGCCCGCGCGTATCCATATACGGAGCGGGCGGGGCAGGCGGAGGCGGCGAGCTGGACCCGGGTGCAGATCGTCCCGATGTGCCCCTGGTCGAGGAACTGCGAGTGCGGCAGGGTCAGCGCCGCCCGCTTGATGTTGGCGTCGCCTTCGCGGGCGACGAGGGTTGCGCGGAAGGCCGGGTGGCCGTTGCGGCGCATCGTCTTGCGCCGGCCGATCAGCTTCGTGAACAGCTTCGGTTTGAAGCCGAGCGCTTCGCAGTCGCTCGCCTGGAAGGGAGCGCCGACGCCGAAGGAGCTGAAAGCCGCCGGGTTGGCCGGGTCCCCGCCGCCGCCCGCGAGGCTGCCGGCGGTCGCGAACGGTTCGCAACTGGTCGGGTTGAGGGTGAAGTCGGGCCGGTCCATCTTCAGGTCGATCGAGCGGATGCTGAGCTGGGCGCCGCCGAAGACGTCGGGGATCGGATCTGAGACGGCGTGGACCTGGGCCGTTTCCGGGTCGACGAAGAGGGCCACCCTCACCACAACCGTCCCGAGGTCATACGGGCCGGCCGTGGCGGGGGTGATCACCGCGAGGGAGAGAGGAGCCCCGCGGTAGGGCCCGGCGAGGAAGACCTTGCCGTCGATCTTGTAAGGGGCGGGGCCGGTGCCGGCGGCGACCGAGGCGGTGCCGACCTGGCTCACCGAGGGACAGCTCGAGGCCGCGCTCTCTTCCGCGCCCGACCTGCCGGCGGCGGCGGCGATCGCACCCTCCGGGCAGTAGGGGATGCCGCGGAGCTTGCCGGTCATCCCCGGCGGCAGGACGAGGTCGGCGCCTTTCAGCTCCTGCTGCCCGTCGGGCCGGGTGATCTGGACCGAGAGCGGGCTGAAGGCCCCGGCCTTCGAGCTCGCGGGGCCGGCGGCGAAGGCGGGCGCGAAGGGGCGTTCGCCCATCGTCTTGGCGCAGTTGCCACCGGCGGGATTCCCGCTGAGGGTGAAATCGCTGCCCGGCATCGCCGGCGGGTTCCCGGACCACGGCGTCATCACCGCGGAGGCCCTGTTCGGCCCACAGGTCGGCGGGCTGCTGAGGACCGCCCGGGCGCCGCCGTCGAAGCTGAGGTCGAACGAGGTGAAGGGGACCTGCGGCGTTTCGGCAATCGTCGTCGTCAGCTGCCCGGTGACCGGGTCGGCGCGGACGTTGCCGACCAGGCGCACTGAGATCCCGTAGCGGTCCGACTTCGCCTCGATGAAAATCCGGTACTCCCTGCCGGAGGCCGGGTCGCGGCTTTCCTGCTTACCGGCGTAGACGTCACCTTCGAGCACTTCTTCGGGCTGCGGGTTCGTCTGATCGACGAGCGGCGGGGATTCGATCCGCGCGTGGCCGATCACCGACTCGGGCGGACAGGCGACCGGGTTGCGGGTCCCCTTGCCGAACTGTTCGTCGGTGCAGGTCTTGAGCCCGCTGGCGGCGGAGGGGTTCAGGCCCATGCCCTGCGGCAGGGCCACCGTGGCGCTGCGGGTGTGCGAGCTGTCCTGGCCGTCTTCGTCCTTGAGGTGCGGGACCTTGACGTCGACCGTCGCCGCCGCGGGCGAGTTGACGCTGGTCGTCCCGGGTCCGACTTCGAGCTCGGGTTCGTAGGGGATCGTGTTGCAGTCTTTGGGTGAGGTGCCCGGCCCGCTCGTTTCGCTTTTCGGCGGAATCGGCGACTCGAAGTAGGAAGAGCCGTTCGGGAAGTTCGGGTCGGGGTCAGCGACCGAGTCGGCGCGAAGGAAGGTCGAGTAGATGTGGCCGGAGGGGCCGCCGGGGAGTTCGCCCGGTTTCCAGTCGTCCTTGTAGGCGGGGCCGAAGCAGGTGGTCGGGGTGGTCAGGAAGGTGCCGTCGCCGGCGCGGCCGTTGAACACGAGCCGGTTCTTCAGGATCAGGCCGCGCTGCCCGGGGAGCAGGCCGAGCAGGCCGCCGAGCGCTTCCGGCAGCGCCGCGGGCACATGGATCGTGAACCCCTCGTGGTAGTCGCCCGACCAGTCGACGTCGCCTTCGAGGAAGACTTCGTTGCCGGCCAGTTCGAGGCCGAAGCGGGCCGCCTCACCCGGTTTGGGTTCGACGTTGTAGACGGGGACTTCGGTCGTCCCCGGGCTCGGCGGCGACGGGGTTCCCAGGAGCGAGACGGTGACCTGGCTGACGCCGACTTCCGATTCCGGCGGGCAGCCGGAGGCGCCCGCTTGGAAGGTCGAGAGTTTGCAGCGCGGCGTCGCGCCCGGGTTGACGCTGAGCCCGACCGGGAGGTCGACCCGCACCGTCTTCAGTTCGCCGACCGGCGTTTTTCCCGGTGGTCCGTTCTTGATGATGAACTGGGTGAAGCCGAAGTTGGGGTGGGCGCCCGCGGTTTCGAAGAAGAGGTTCGGGGTGGCGATCGAGCAGGGTTCGCTCGGCGGTTCGTCCTTGCAGGTCCCGGCTTGCCAGCCGGATTCGACTGACGGGTGGGTGACGTCGCTCGGGGCGATGATGTCGCCGGTATCGGCCAGGGCGGCGCCCGCCGCGATCATCGGCAGGAACAGGCAAAGGCAAATCGCAAGGGCCGCACTGACGGCTCTGTCTCGCATCCAATCTCCTCCCAAGAAGCTCCCGATAGAGATATTCATCGGATGTTCTACCCGAAAATAATGAGTTGAATCAACATTTTTGGGTAATATCGCCTTATGCCAACCCCTTATGAGCATTCCCTCAACGGTCACGCCGAGAGCCGTCAAATCTCGGCCGATGCAGCGGAAAACGGTCGCCCGGGCTCGGTTTCGATACCGGTCAACTGGGAACGCCTGGCGCGTGCCACGGCCCACCCGCTTCGCGTCTCGATCCTCGAAATCCTCGGCATCGACGGCGGCCGCGTCCTCTCGCCCAGCGATCTCAGCCGCGAGCTGCAGATCCCCCTCAGCAACACCAACTACCACGTCACCGAGCTGGCTAAATCGAGCCTGATCGAACTGGTGCGCGAGCGCCAGGTTCGCGGCGCGACCGAGCACTTCTACCGCCTGCCGGCGGAGGACCGGGCAGCGGGCGGCGGCGAGCTGGAGGCGGAGTCCGAAGAAGGACCGTTACACCTCGCCGCCGCCGCTTAGCCTCAGCTTCAGGTTGAGGTGAGGACGGCACCTCTCTGGCCCGCCTAAATCGCTGCGTCCCACCGGCCGATGACTGAGATCGCCGCCAGCGACCTCGACTCCGAAGCGATCATGCAGTTTGATCGCCGACGACCGAGACGTCGAGCCCCTCGAACCCTCAGCGTGAGGTGAGCTAGAAGCGGAGAAGAAGCGGACGACGGGGGTCGAACCCGCGACCTCAAGCTTGGGAAGCTTGCGCTCTACCAACTGAGCTACGTCCGCGTGGCGGTGATTCTAGGGCGTGGCGGGAGTGCCGGGGCGGCGCTGGAACTAGAGTTCGGCGTCCGTGAGCGTTCGCTCTTCCATAGCCGTCCTGGCCGTGGTGGCCTTGGTCGGCCTGCTCGTCTACGGGCTGGTCAGCAAAGGGTCTTCGCGGGTCGCCGTGGGGGAACAGGCGCCGACCACCTCGCTGGCCCGGCTGGAAGGCGGCGGCGAAGGGTCGCTGGCCCAGTACAGGGGGCGCTGGGTGCTGGTCAACTTCTGGGCCTCCTGGTGCATCCCCTGCAAGCAGGAGGCGCCGACGCTGGAGGCATTCCAGCAGCGGCAAGGCGGCCCTCGGTTCACGGTGCTCGGGATCGACACCCGCGACCTCACCGATGACGGCCGCGCCTTCGCCCGCCGCTACGGGCTCAGCTATCCGCAGCTGCGCGACGGGGACGGCGGCGCCGCCCACAGCTACGGGACCACCGGGGTGCCGGAGAACTTCCTCGTCGATCCGAAGGGGATTGTGCGATGGGAGACGCCGGGGCCGGTCGACGACAAGTACCTGCACGAACAGGTGGAGCCGTTCCTGCCGAAGGAGAAGTCGTGAAGACGGCGGGGTCGAAACCTGTCGGCCTCGTGACGGCCGTGGCGATGATGCTCTTGGTGGCCTTTGCGCCGACGGCCGGCGCCGCCCCGCGCGCCTCGCTGATCGAAATCGAAAAGGAAGTGATGTGCCCGGTCTGCGGGACGCTGCTGCAGCTGGCCGAATCGCCGCAGGCGCTGCGGGAGAAAGCCTTCATCCGCCGGCTGATCGCCGAAGGCAAGACCGAAGCCCAGGTCAAGGACGCGCTGGTCGCCGAGTACGGTGAGGAGGTGCTGGCGCTGCCGCAGGGCTCCGGCTTCAGCCTCTCCGCCTACGTGGTCCCGATCGTCGCCTTCTTCGCCGCCGCGATCGCGCTGGCACTGGGAGTGCTGCGCTGGCGCCGAGCGGGTGGCGACGGTGGCCGCGGAAGACCCGATCCCGCGGGACCGAAAGGCGACGACGCCGAGCGGCTCGACGCGGACCTCGCGCGCTACGACCTCTGAGCACGGCGACTTATCCGTATATATGGCGGAAAAGTCGCCTCACTCGCCGATGGCGATGACGCCAAGGGCAGGGACCGGCAGGCGCTTAAGCGCCTTCGCGAACGCGCGGTCGCTCGCCGCCGACGCCGGCGTCGCCACCACGAGGGCATCCGCCTGACGGGCGGCGGCGAGAAGCGGCCCCGGTTCCTCGAGCAGCGGCGGGCCGCTGAGGAGCACCAGCTCGTAGGCCGACCGCAGCTTCGCGACCATGTGGGCGAAGCTTTCGAGGCCGAGCAAGGTCTCGGTCTTCGAGGCCGGGCGGCCGCCGCAGACGCAGGCGAGCGGCTCGGCCGAGGGGTCCGCCGCCGGCCCTCCTAGGGCAACCGGCTGCAGCACGTCCGCCGGCTCCGCCTCCCAGCGCAGGTACTCGTGCAGGCCGGGCATCGCCTCGAGGCCGACCCGAGCGGCGAGCTGCGGCCGGGCGAGGTCGCACTCGACGAGGATCGTCCTCCGCCCTCGCGCCGAGGCGGCGGCGGCCAGGGCGACCGCGGCGACCGGCGCCACCTCCCGCCGCCCGCTGACCAGTACCGCCCGCTGCCCCTGCAACAGCGCCGGCGCCGCCTCCAGAGCCTCGAAGTCGCCACGCCGCAGCGCCCACGCCCGCTCGCCCTCCGGGGGCCCGGAGATCTCGGCGAGGAGGGGAAGCCTCGTCCGGCCCCGCAGCATCACATCCGCTCGGGAGCCGAGATCCCCAGCAGCTCCAGCGCGGCGGCAATCGTTCGTTTCGTCGCCAGGCAGAGCGCCAGCCGCGAGGCTTCGACCTCCTCGCCCTCGGCGCCGACCACCTGGCAGTCGCGGTAGAAGGCGTGGAAGTCGGCGGCGACCGCGGTCGAGTAGGCGCAGATCCGGTGCGGCGCCCGCCGCGCCGCCGCCGCCCGCACCTCCTCCGGGAACTCGAGCAGGCGCTTGACCAGCAGCTTCTCGCTCTCCTGCAGCGGCGCCCGCTGCGCCGGAACACCCGGCTCGGCCGCTCCCTCCTCGCCCGCTTTGCGGAGGATGCCGGCGATGCGGGCGTGCGCGTACTGGACGTAGTAGACGGGGTTGTCGCTCGACTGGCTGCGCGCCACCTCGAGGTCGAGGTCGACGGTCGTCTCGTGGCTGCGCCAGAGCATGAACCAGCGGGTCGCGTCGATGCCGATGTCGTCGAGGAGCTCGTCGAGGGTGATGAAATCGCCCGTCCGCTTCGACATCTGCACCCGCTCGCCGCCTTCGACGACGTGGACGAGGCTCATGATCGGCGCCTCGAAGGCATCGGGGTTCCCGCCCAGCGCCTCGATCGCGGCGCGGATCCGGGCGACGTAGCCGTGGTGGTCGGCCCCGAGCACGTCGATCAGCCGGTCGAAGCCGCGCTGCAGCTTGTCCCAGTGGTAGGCGATGTCGGGCATGAAGTAGGTCGCCTCGCCGTTGGAGCGGATCAGGACCCGGTCCTTGTCGTCGCCGAAGTCGGTGGTCCGCAGCCAGAGCGCGTCTTCTGAGCGGTAGGTGTGTCCGCGCTGCTGAAGGTCGGTGAGGGCGGTGTCGACCTCGCCTTTCTCGTAGAGGCTGCGCTCGGAGAAGAAGTTGTCGAAGCGGACGCCGAAGCGGGCGAGCGTCTCGCGCATCTCGTCCAGCATCAGCTCGACGCCGCGCGACCGCAGCGCCCCCGGATCGCCGGGGTCTACGCCCTCCGCTTTCAGCTTCTCGGCCAGCTCGCCGACGTAGGCGCCCGCGTAGCCGTCCTCGGGCGGCTCCTCCCCCCGCATCCGCGCCGCGATCGACTCGGCGAAGCGCTCGATCTGGGTGCCCGCGTCGTTGACGTAGTACTCGCGCCGGATCGCATGACCCGCCGCCCCGAGCAGCCGTACCAGCGAGTCGCCGTAGGCGGCGTGGCGGCCGGTGCCGACGTGGATCGGCCCGGTCGGGTTGGCGGAGACGAACTCGACCAGGACCTTCTCCGGCGCCTTGGTCGGGGGCGGGCCGAGGGCCTCGCCGGCCTCTAGGAGATCGCCGAGAGCGCCTAGGTACCAGGAGTCGCCGAGGAAGAAGTTGACGAACCCCGGACCGGCGACCTCGATCCGCTCCAGGCTCGGCGCCAGGGCGGGATCGGCCTCCAGCTCGCCCTGCAGGCGCTCGGCCACGGTGCGCGGGTTGTCGCTGAGGTGGCGGGCGAGCAGCATCGCCGCGTTGGAGCTGTAGTCGCCCAGCTCGGGCTTCGGGGGTCGCTCCAGGGTCGGCCGCGCCTCGTCCGGGTCAGGTTCGTGCAGAGAGCGCGCGGCGCCCTCGACGGCGCCCCGCAGCGCGGCGATCGAATCGGTTGCGGTCACCGGCCCATCGTATGGACCGCGGCTGCGGCCGGGTACGCTGGCCGCTTGCGCGTAGCCGTCCTCAGCGACATCCATTCCAACCGGCAGGCCCTAGAAGCCGTTCTCGGGGCTGTCGAGGAGGGGAACGTCGACCAGACCTGGTGCCTTGGAGACATGGTCGGCTACGGCGCCGACCCCGACGTCTGCACGGCGCTCGTCCGCGAGCGCTGCGACACCTGCCTGGTCGGCAACCACGACCTCGCGGTCCTGGGGGCGCTCGACATCTCGAGCTTCTCGGAGGGCGCGGCGGCGGCAGTCGAGTGGACGCGGGAGAACGCCGGCGAGGAGACGATGCGCTTCCTCGGCGAGCTCGAGCCGACTGCCTCGCAGGCCGGCGTCGGCCTCTTCCACGCCTCGCCGCGCGACCCGGTCTGGGAGTACGTCCTCTCCACCGACCAGGCCGAAGCCGGCTTCGAGGCCCAGGAGGAGCGCGTCGGGCTGATCGGCCACTCCCACATCGCCCTCTTCTTCGTCCGTTCCCCCGGCTCCCGCCCCGGCCACGCCCAGGGCGCGCAGGCCGAGGCGGGCCTGGAGATCGAGCTGGCGGACGGACAGTGGCTGCTCAACCCCGGCAGCGTCGGGCAGCCGCGCGACGGCGATCCCCGGGCCGCCTGGCTGGAGCTCGACACCGACGCCTGGACGGCCCGCTGGCACCGGGTCGAGTACGACGTCGCCGCCGCCGCGACGGCGATCCGCGCCGCCGGGCTCCCCCCGGCGCTGGCCGATCGGCTGGAGGTCGGCCGTTGATCGGAAAATGCAGGGGAAAGATCGACCCGAGAGCTTTGTCTAGACTCGAACCATGCGGCTGAGCGCACCGATGCTCGCCCTCCTCCTCGGCGCAGTCGGCGCAGTGGCACTCGCCTCCTGCGGTGGCGGCAGCGACGCCAAGCTGCTGCCGGGGACGACGGCGGACCAGATCGAATCCAACCTCGAAGAAGTGAGGCAGCTGGCCGCCGGCGGCGACTGCATCGGGGCCGAAGACGCCGTCGACGCGGTCAGCGCCGAAGTCGAGGGACTGAGTGGCGTCGCCGCGAAGCTGCAGGCGGCGCTGCGGGAAGGAACCGCGCGCCTCAGCGAAGTTGTCAGCCGCTGCGAAGAAGAATCCTCCGAAGAAGAAACGGAACCTTCGGCGGAAGCCGATGTTGAAGCTGAAGAATTGGAACAGGAACAGCTGAAGGCCGACGAAAAGGCCGAAAAGGCGCAGGAAAAGGTCGAAAAGCAGGAGCAGAAGGTCGAAGAAAAGGCGGAATCCGCCGAAGAAGGCGAAGGGAGCCTGCCGCCGCAGGCCGAAGGCAAAGGCAAAGCCAAAGGCCATGAAGAAGCCGTTCCTCCCCCGACTCCCGAACCCGAACCGACGCCCGAAGAAGCCGAATCCGGCGGGGTCGGCCCCGGCGTAGGAGTCGAATGATGGAGGCGGGAACGCTCTCAGGCCGCTACGAGACCGGCGAGCGCCTCGGCACCGGCGGGATGTCGAGCGTCTACAAGGCCACCGACCGGATCCTCGAGCGCACGGTCGCGGTGAAGATCCTCGCCGAGCACCTGCACGACGACGAGCGCTTCGTCGCCCGCTTCAAACGTGAGGCGCTGGCGGTGGCGAAGCTGATCCACCCCAACATCGTCCAGGTCTACGACACCGGCGTCGACGGCGGCCGCCACTACATCGTCATGGAGTACGTGGAGGGGCGCTCGGGGGCGCAGATCCTGCAGCGGCAGGGGCCGGTGGAGCCGGAGACCGCGGCCGAGATCGGGATCCAGGCCTGCGCCGGGCTCGACTACGCGCACCGCCGCGGGATCATCCACCGCGACGTCAAGCCGGGGAACCTGATGATCGTCGGCGGCCCGGTCGGCGGCGGCGAGATGATCGTCAAGCTGACCGACTTCGGGATCGCCCGGGCGATCGAGCAGACGCGGATCACCCAGGTCGGCTCGGTGGTCGGCACCGCCGCCTACCTGGCGCCCGAGCAGGTGCGCGGCGAGGAGGCGACGCCGGCGACCGACGTCTACGCGCTCGGCGTCGTCCTCTACCAATTCCTCACCGGCCGGCTGCCCTACGAGGGGTCTTCGCTGGCCGAGCTGGCGGTGCGCCAGCAGAACGAGAAGCCGCTGCCGCCGAGCACCTACGACAGCGACATCCCCGAGCCGCTGGGCGCGGCGGTGCTGCGGGCGCTCGAGGACGACCCGAACCGCCGCTACGCGAGCGCCGAGGAGCTGGCGAGCGGGCTGCGACGGGGGTTGGAAGGCGAGGACGTGACGCTGCCGCTGGAGGAGGGCACCTCGGCGACCCGGGTGCTCGGCGGCGAGACCGCGGCGACCCGGCACATGGGCCGCGACACCGGCCAGACCGAGTACCGACCGCCCGCCTCGCAGACCCGGCGCCCGGCGCCGCGCCCGGTCGCCCCGGCGCCGATGCCCGCTCCCGCGCCCCGGCCTCGCGCCGAAGAACCGCGGCGCCGCGGCGCCTTCTCGCGCTTCGCCCGCTTCGTCCTTGCCTTAGTTGCCCTGGTGCTGGTCGCTGCGGCGGTGGCGACCGCGGTGATCGTCACCACCGACAAGGCGGCGGGCGTCAAGGTCAGCCGGGTCGCCGGCGACACCGTCGACAAGGTCGTCGAAGAACTCAAAGACCTGGTCCATAACAACAAGGAATAGCGGCGTCGGGGTAAGGCGGCCGGAACACCCCCTTCACTCAACTTCTTTGGGTGATCGTGGGCTGCCGTCCGCGATCGCCGGCGCCCAAAAAGTACAAGCCGTTCAGGGGGTGTCACGACCGCCTTCTCCGGCCGTCCAGGGGGGACTTCCAGCTAGGACGCTCGACCGGTAGGAGGCGAAGGTGCCGTTCTTGATTGCTGTGCGGGCGTGGGTGGTTAGTTGGTGCATGTAGGTGAGGTTGTGGAGGACGATCAGGCGGACTGCCGTTAACTCCTCGGCGCGGGAGAGGTAGGAGATGTAGTCGCGGTTGTGGTGCCGGCAGGCTGGGCAGGGGCAGCCCGCTACCAGCGGCTCGCGGTTGCCGACCCATCCCCCCTTGCGCATATTCAGGCGCCAGCGGGTCTCGGGGCTCGGCGCCAGGGCGACACCGTGGCGGGCGAGGCGGGTGGGGACGGCGCAGTCGAAGACGTCGAGGCCGAGGGCGATGCCGCCGAGCAGGTCGTCGACCTCGCCGATGCCCAGCAGGTGCTTCGGCGCCTCCCACGGCAGCAGCGGAGCGGTCATCCCCAGGACCGCCGCCATCTCCTCCTTGTCGCGGCCGAGGGTGCCGCCGATCGCGAGGCCGTCGACGCCGGCTTCGGAGACCGCCTGCGCCGATTCGCGCCGCAGGTCCTCGTGGGTGCCGCCCTGGACGATGCCGAAGACCGCCTGCTGCTCCGGCCCCTCGGCCTCGTGCCAGGCGAGGCAGCGGTCGAGCCAGCGGTGGGTGCGCTCGGTCGAGCGGGCGGTGTATTCGCGGTCGGCGTGGAAGGGCGTGCACTCGTCGAAGACGAGGGCGATGTCGGAGCCGAGCCGCGCCTGCACGCTCATCGAGACCTCGGGCGAGATGAACAGCTCGGCACCGTCGCGGGGCGAGCGGAAGCGGGCACCCTCCTCCGTGATCTCGACCTCGGAGCCGTGGCCGCCGGAGCGGCCGCTGCCCTTGACCTCGTCGGCGACGCCACCGTGGGCGAGCGAGAAGACCTGGAAGCCGCCGGAGTCGGTGATGATCGCCCGCTCCCAGTTCATGAAGCCGTGCAGGCCGCCGGCGGCGGCGATCCGCTCCGGCCCCGGCGAGACGAACAGGTGGTAGGTGTTGCCGAGGATCAGCTGGTAACCGAGCCCGGCCACCTCGGCCGACTCGAGCCCCCGCACCGTCCCCTTCGTCGCCAGCGGGATAAAGGCCGGCGTCTCGATCGGCCCGTGGGCAGTCTGGATGACGCCCGCACGGGCATCTCCGTCGCGGGCGTCGATCTCGAAGCTGAGGCGCTGCGGCTCGTTGCGCACGCCCGCAGCGTATGGATGTGTCGACTTATGCGCCCACATGGGCGCATAAGTCGACTGGCCTAGCTGCCGGCTCCGTTGGCGAGGAGCTCGCGATCGTCGGACCGCTGCTCCTCCGCCTCGATCACCGGCTTCTCCCCGCCGGAGTTGATCTCGATCCGGGTCGGCTTGCGCTCCGCCGGCTTCGGCATCCGCACCTCGAGTACGCCCTTGTCGAAGTGAGCGCTGACGCTATGCGGATCGATGCCCTTCGGCAGTTCCAGCGAGCGGCTGAACCGGCCGAATGACCGCTCGACCCGATGGAAGCCCTCACGCTTCTGCTCGTGCTGGGACTTGCGCTCACCCGAGACCGTCAATACGCCGTCCTTCACCTCGATCTCGATGTCCTCCTCATCCATGCCGGGCAGATCGGCCCGCAGGACGAGGCGGTCCTCGGTCTCGACCAGGTCCATCGGCGGAATCCACCGCCGCGAGGCATAACTACCGGCCGCAGCGCCCTCACGACGCCCGAAGAAGCTGTCGAAGAGCCTGTTCATATCGCCTTGGAGAGCATCCAGATCCCGGGCCGGATCCCATCTCACAAGTGCCATTTTCATACCTCCTCTACCTCTGCCCCGCTCCCCTTACCGCGGGGCCTGCTTCAAGGATCTTCCTGTATGGAAGTATAGAAATCTAAGTCTCTGTCTGTCAAGCCTTTAGGCCTGGGTGGACGCCCTTGCCGATCGCCTGCTGGTCGACGATCTGCTGGAGCATCGAGATCAGGAGCCTGCGGTCGGTGGTGCTCATCCCCTCCGTCAGTTCGTCCTCGTGCTGCTTGGCGATTTTGCGGCCGCGGTCGAGACAGCGCTTACCTTTCGCGGTGAGGAAGAGGGCGCGGACCCGGCGGTCCTCGGGCTTGGGGCGGCGCTCGACCAAGCCGTGTTGCTCGAGCTCGTCGACGAGGGCGACCATGCGGCTGGCCGGGATTTCGATCGCCGCCCCGATTGCCTGCTGAGATTCGCCCTCGGCCGCGGCGACGAGGTTGAGGACGCGGAAGAGCGGCGGGCTGAGGCCGACGGCCGCTATTTGTTCGGCGAAGCGGCGGGAGGCGTGGATGCCGACCTGCGAGAGCAGGAAGGCGAGCGTCTGCGGCGCCCTGTCGCCGTTGAGCGGGCTCTCGGTCACGAGCGGCAGCCTACCCCCTCATTTGTGGTATGAATCGTTCACGTCTTGAACCTTTCTGTTCGTGAAGGATATTCACAAGGGGGAATCGCCGCATGACCCGTCGTCTCGCCCGCCTCGCCGACCTCGCCTACCGCCGCCGCGGCCGCATGGTCCTCGGCTGGATCGTCGCCGCCGTCGTCATCATCGGCCTCGGCTCCTCACTCGCCGGCGAGTACCACGCCGACTACAACACGCCGGGCTCCGAGTCGAAGGCAGCAAGCGATCTGACCAAGCGCGAGTTCGGCGGCTACTCCGGGCAGGAAATCTACGTCGTCTGGAAGGACCCGCGGGGGGCTGACAGCGCCGCTGCCAGGAAGCAGATGAACGCCTTCTTCAGCGAAGCCGAAGAAGTCGAGCACGTCGGCAAGGCGGCGCCGGTCCGGGTCTCCGAAGAAGGCAAGGTGGCGACGACGACGTTGCCGCTGAACGTCCCCGGCTGGGAGGTCAAGAAGGAGCAGGGCGAAGCGCTGATCGACGCCGCCGAAGGCAACAGCGGCGGCGGCCTCGAGATCAAGCTCGGGGGCGAACCGATCTACCTCGCCCAGGAATCGACCAGCCCCGAGGGGATCGGCTTCCTCGCCGCCGCAATCGTGCTGCTGATCGCCTTCGGCTCGCTGGTCGCCGCCGGGCTGCCGCTGGCGATCGCGCTGATCGGGCTCGGCATCTCCTCCGGCGGCCTGATCGTCCTTCTCGCCAACGTCATCGACGTCCCCAACTGGACCACCGCCGTCTCCGGCCTGATCGGGATCGGCGTCGGGATCGACTACGCGCTTCTGGTCCTCACCCGCTTCCGCACGGCGCTGAAGGCGGGCAAGGACCGCCACGACGCCGTCGTCGAGGCGGTGACCACGGCTGGGCGCAGCGTCCTGATCGCCGGCTCGACCGTGGTGATCGCCATCCTCGGCCTCTTCCTCACCGCCCTCCCCTACATGTATGGGGTGGCGATCTCGGCCTCGCTGGCGGTGCTGGTGGTGATGCTCGCTTCGATCACGCTGCTGCCGGCGCTGCTCGGCTTCCTCGGGCCGAAGGTCGACCGGCTGCGGATCCCGATCCTCGGGCGCCGCCTCGACCGCCCCGAAGAAGACGGCAACTCCCCCGCCGCCCGCTGGAGCCACTGGGTCCAGCGGCGCCCCTGGTCGGCGGTGATCGTCGCCACGGCGATCCTGCTGGCGTTGGCCGCCCCCGCGCTCGGCATGCGGCTCGGCTTCCCCGACGCCGGCAACGACAAGAAGGGGACGATGACGCGGGAAGCCTACGACCTGATCAGCGAGGGCTTCGGGCCCGGCGCCAACGGGCCGCTGGTGATCGCCGCCGAACTGACCAGCCCCGAAGCCAAGGGCGACGTGAAGGCGCTGACGACGGCGCTGCGCGAAGACCCGGGGGTCGCCTACGCGGCGTCGCCGAAGTTCAACGCCGACGGGACCGCGGCGCTCTTCACCGTGATCCCGACCACCTCCCCCCAGGACGAGGCGACCTCCGAACTGGTCGACCACCTGCGCAACGAGGTGATCCCGCAGGCCTTCAAGGGCTCCGGGACGACGGCGCTGGTCGGCGGCGTCAACGCCGCCCTCGAGGACCAGAGCGAATACATCACCGGCCGCATGCCGATCTTCATCATCGGCGTCGTCGGCCTCTCGTTCCTGCTCCTGCTGATGGCCTTCCACTCGCCGCTGATCGCGCTCAAGGCGGGCGTGATGAACCTGCTCTCGGTCAGCGCCGCCTACGGCGTGATGACCCTGGTCGCACAGGGCGGGCCGGTCGGCGAACTGATCGGGATCGACCACGAAGTCCCGATCGCGCCGTTCATGCCGGTGATGATGTTCGCGATCCTCTTCGGGCTCTCGATGGACTACGAGGTCTTCCTGATCTCGCGGATCCGCGAGGAGTACCTGAAGGACCGCGACACCCGCCGCGCCGTCGCCGACGGCCTCGCCAAGACGGCACGGGTGATCACCGCGGCGGCGGCGATCATGGTCGTCGTCTTCCTCGCCTTCGTCGCCTCGCCCGAAGTCTTCCTCAAGCTCTTCGGGATCGGCCTCGCTTCGGCGATCTTCCTCGACGCGACCCTCGTCCGCATGGTCCTCGTCCCGGCGGTGATGCAGCTGCTCGGCGACCGCAACTGGTGGATCCCGGACTGGCTCGAGCGGATCCTGCCGCGGATCGAGGTCGAGACGCGCGAGCCGCAGGTGGCCTCGAGCGGGTCGTGAGCAGCACTCCGTCCGCAAATAGCGTGAACAGAGTCTCCCCCGCTCCTCCACACGGGGGAGATTTTCTGTCCGCAGACCTTTTAACCTCTGAAACGTGAAGCCAACGATGGAGCAGTCGGATATCCACGCCCAGAGAAATACGCGCCCCGGGGAAATTCCCCGGCCGGTCATGGAACATCGCCATTGGTTCGGCAATCGCTTGCGCTATGCAGCCGCAGTGGTCCGCGCCGAGCGCACCCGTCGGCGGAACCGCCAGGAGAAGCTCTTCTAGTTACCCCGCCGAGGTGGAAGGTCTATGAACGAAGACCTGATCCGCCTCATCACCCAAGTCTGCATCTCGTGCGCTCTGCCTCTTTGCCGGGCTCAGTGTCCTGGTCTTGGAAACTGGCGACGCGGCGACCCAGAAACTCGCCGCAGGATGGGTTGGCGCGGTGGTCGGCTACTGGTTGCAGTAGCCGGTCAGTCCTCGACCAGCGTCCGCCCCGTCATCGCCTCTGGCTGCTCGATGCCGAGGAGGTCGAGGGCGGTCGGGGCGACGTCGGCGAGGATGCCGTGGTCGCGGAGGCCGATGCCGTGCTCGGTGAGGATCAGGGGAACCGGGTTGAGCGAGTGGGCCGTGTTCGGTGAGCCGTCGGGCTCGAGCATGTGGTCGCAGTTGCCGTGGTCGGCGGTGATGATGCAGGCGCCGCCCTTGGCGGTGACGGCCTCGACGACCTTGCCGAGCTGGGCGTCGACCGTTTCGACCGCCTTGACCGCGGCAGGGATCACGCCGGTGTGGCCGACCATGTCAGGGTTGGCGAAGTTGATGATCGCGAAGCGGTAGTCGCCCTCGCTCCAGTGCGAGACGAAGGTCGCGGCGGCGCCTTCGGCGCTCATCTCCGGCTTGTGATCGTAGGTGGGGACGTCGCGCGGCGATTCGACCAGCGCCCGCTCTTCCCCGTCGACCTCCTGCTCCTTGCCGCCGTTGAAGAAGTAGGTGACGTGCGCGTACTTCTCGGTCTCGGCGACGTGGAGCTGGTCGCCGCCGGCGCCGGCGATCGTCTCGGCGATCGTGGTCTCGGGCCGCTGCTCGGGGAAGGCGACCGGGTAGGGCCAGCCCTTGCGGTATTCGGTCATCGTCGTCAGCTCGAGCGGCGCCGCGTCGCGTGGGAACTCGTCGAACCCGGGGTCGGCGAGGGCGCGGCTCATCTGCCGGGCACGGTCGGGACGGAAGTTGATGAAGAAGGCGACGTCGCCCGCCTCGGTGCCGTCGTAGTCGCCGATCACCGTCGGTTTGACGAACTCGTCGGTCTCCTCGCGCTCGTAGGACTCGGCGATCGCCGCCGTTGCGCTGGGCGCGTGCAGGCCGCGGGCGTGGACGATCGCGTCGTAGGCGAGCTTGGTCCGCTCCCAGCGGGTGTCGCGGTCCATCGCGTAGTAGCGGCCGCTGACGGTGGCGACCCGGCCGGCGGCGCGCAGCCAGCGCTCGAGTTCCTCGAGGTAGCCCTTGCCGCCGTGCGGGAGGGTGTCGCGGCCGTCGGTGAAGGCGTGGAAGACGACGTCGGGGACGCCCTCCTGCGAGGCGAGCTCGATCGCGGCCTCGAGGTGCTCCCAACCGGAGTGGACGCCGCCGTCGGAGACCAGACCGAGCAGGTGCAGGCGACCGCGGGGGCTGGTGCGGGCGCGCTCGCAGGCGGCGAGCAGCACCTCGTTGTCGAAGAAGCTGCCGTCGGCGACGGCGTCGTCGATCCGGGCCAGGTCCTGCTTGACGATCGCGCCGGCGCCGAGGTTGAGGTGGCCGACCTCGGAGTTGCCCATCTGCCCCTCCGGCAGGCCGACGTCTGGTCCCTGGGCGGAGAGCTGGGTGTGGGGGAACTCGCTCCAGAGGCGGTCGAAGACCGGCGTCTCGGCGAGCGAGATCGCGTTGCCCGGCCCCGGCTCCGCCAGCCCCCAGCCGTCGAGGATCACAAGAGCGAGTGAAGGGACGGTCATGACGAGGTCCAAACGTTGCCAGGCAAGGACGCAGGAAAGGCCGACGAGGGGAGCGCACTCTTAAGTGCGTGACCTGAGGAGGCCGACCGAGGACGCCGCATGGCGATGTTTGGGGCCGTCATGCGGCTCAGCCCGCGGCCTCGACTATGGCCGCGAAGTCTTCAGCGTTCAGCGATGCGCCGCCGACGAGGGCGCCGTCGACGTCAGGCAGCGAGAGCAGCTCCTTGGCGTTGGTGGGCTTGACCGAGCCGCCGTAGAGGATCCGGACCTCGTCGGCGGCAGCTCCCCTCATGCGTATGACGTCGCGGATGAAGGCACACGCCTCCTGCGCCTGCTCCGGGGTTGCGGTGCGGCCGGTGCCGATCGCCCAGATCGGCTCGTAGGCGATCACGACGCTCGCGATCTGGTCGGCCTCGAGGGCGCCGAGGTCGGCCTGGAGCTGGCGCTCCAGCACTTCCTCGGTCTCCCCCGCGTCGCGGGCGCTCTCGCTCTCGCCGACGCAGAGGATCGGCTCGAGGCCGGCGGCGAGCGCCACCGGGACCTTGCGGGCCAGCGCCTCGTCGGTCTCGTTGAAGTACTGGCGCCGCTCGGAGTGGCCGAGGACGACCGCCTCGACGTCGAGCTCGAGCAGCATCGGCGCCGAGACCTCGCCGGTGAAGGCGCCCGAGTCCTCCTCGTGCATGTTCTGGGCAGCGACCTTGACCGCGGTCCCGTAGCGCCGCTCGACCACCGCGGTCAGCGCCGTGAACGGCGCGCAGATGACGACGTCCGACTGCGTCGCGGCGATCCGCGGCAGCAGCGCGTCGACGAACTCGGCCGCCTCGGCGACCGTCTTGTTCATCTTCCAGTTGGCGGCTATATACGGCGTGCGGTCAGGCATTCCCTTCCTCCCCCTCCTCGGCGTCGAGCAGGGCCTCTACGCCCGGCAGCTTCTTTCCCTCCAGCAGCTCCAGCGACGCGCCCCCTCCGGTCGAGACCCAGCTGACCTGGTCCTCGAGGCCGAACTGGTTCAGCGCCGCGACCGAGTCGCCGCCGCCGACCACGGTGGTCCCGGGCGCGGCGGCGACCGCTTCGGCGACCGCCTTGGTACCGCCGGCGAAGGGCTCCATCTCGAAGGCACCCATCGGCCCGTTCCAGAGGACGGTGCCAGCGGCGGCAATCGCCTTCGCGTAGTTCTCTGCGGTGCGGGGACCGACGTCGAGGCCCATCCAGCCGTCCGGTACCTCTACCCCGTCGCTCTCCTTGCGCTCGGTGTCGGCATCGAACTCGCGGCCGAGCACGAGGTCGACCGGGAGTTGCAGCTCGCAGTCGGACTGTTCGGCCCGCTCTAGCGCCTCCTTGGCCGCGTCCTCGCCCTCGGCGAGTGAGTCGCCGACCGGGATCCCCTGCGCCTTGAAGAAGCCGAAGCACATCGCGCCGCCGATCAGGATCTGGTCGGCGACTTCGAGGAAGCGGTCGATCACGCCGACCTTGTCGGAGACCTTGGCGCCGCCGAGGACGACGACCAGCGGCCGCCGCGGGTCCTCGACCACCTTGGTCAGTTCGCTCACCTCACGTTCCAGCAGGAGCCCCGCGTAGGCGGGCAGGTAGTCGGCGACGCCGGCGGTGCTGGCGTGGGCGCGGTGAGCAGCGCCGAAGGCGTCGTTGACGTAGACGCTCGCGAGCTGGGCGAGGTTTTCGGCCAGCTTCTGGTCGTTCTTCGTCTCCCCCGGCTCGAAGCGGATGTTCTCCAGCAGCAGCACGTCGCCGGGGCCGAGGGCGCCGCAGGTGAGGTCGACGTCGCCCTCGATCACGCCCGGGGCCAGCTTCACCTCGGTCCCCAGGAGCTCCCCCAGACGCCTCGCCACCGGCGCCATCGAGAGGGCCGGGTCGCGCTCGCCCTTCGGCCGGCCGAGGTGGGACATCAGGACCAGCGCCGCGCCGCGTTCGCGCAGCAGTTCGATCGTCGGCAGGGCGGCGCGGATGCGGGTGTCGTCGCCAACGACCCGCTCGCCGCCGTCGTCCTTCAGCGGGACGTTGAAATCGACCCGGACGAGGACGCGACGCCCCTTCACCGAGGCGCCGCGGACGCTTGCCTTGTCGAAGGCCATCAGCGAGAGCTCCTCATCGACAAAAGCCCATCAACGGACGAGACCGCTCGCCGTCAGGACGGCAGGACCTTGCCGGCCAGCTCGACGCAGCGGTTGGAGTAGCCCCACTCGTTGTCGTACCAGGAGACCGCCTTCACCAGCTTGCCGTCGCCGATCACCATCGTCAGGGCGGAGTCGAAGATCGAGGAGTGCGGGTCGCCGACGATGTCGGTGGAGACGATCGGGTCCTCGGTGTAGGAGAGGATCCCCTGCAGCGGGCCCTCGGCTGCGGCTTTGAGAGCGGCGTTGACCTCCTCCGGATTCGTCGCTTTCGCCGAGTCGAAGGTGAGGTCGACGACCGAGCCGGTCGGCACCGGCGCACGCATCGCGAAGCCGTTCAGCTTGCCGTTCAGCTCGGGCAGCACCAGGCCGACGGCCTTGGCGGCACCGGTCGTGGTCGGAATCAGGTTGAGCGCCGCGGCGCGCGCCCGGCGCAGGTCCTTGTGCGGCATGTCCTGCAGGCGCTGGTCGGCGGTGTAGGCGTGGATCGTCGTCATCAGGCCCTGTTCGATCCCGAAGGCCTCGTGGAGGACTTTGGCCAGCGGCGCCAGGCAGTTGGTGGTGCAGGAGGCATTGGAGATGACGTCGTGCTTCTTAGGGTCGTAGTCGCTGTCGAAGTTGACGCCGAGGGCGACGGTCACGTCCGGTTCGGTGGCCGGGGCGGAGATGATCACCTTCTTGGCGCCCGCCTCGAGGTGCTTGGCGGCGTCGGCGCGCTTGGTGAAGAAGCCGGTCGACTCGATCACGACGTCGACGCCGAGGTCGCCCCAGGGCAGGGCCGCGGGGTCGCGCTCGGAGAGGACCTTGACCTCGTCGCCGTCAGCGACGATCGTGTCGCCGTCGACCTCGACGCCGCCGGGGTAGCGGCCGAGGATCGAGTCGTACTTGAGCAGGTGGGCCATCGTGGCCGTGTCGACGAGGTCGTTGACCGCGACGAAGTCGATGTCGGCGCCGGCCTCCTTCGCGGCCCGGAAGACGTTGCGCCCGATGCGGCCAAAACCGTTGATGCCGACCTTCACAGCCATGAACCGATTCCTCCTAGATTGTTGGTGAGGCGGATTCCTTGTGGGGAAACCGATCCTATTGGGGTCGGCGTCTCCGGCTCCGGCCTCAGTCAGAGCCGATGGTGATCTCGATCTCGTACCCGTCGGGGTCCTTGAGAAAAGCGGAATAGGAGCCCGAGCCGTGCGAGCGCTGCTCGCCCGGGTCGGCGACGCTGACGCCGCCCGCTTTGACCCCGTTCTCCCAGGCCGCCTTCACCGCCACGATCCCCAGCGCCGAGAAGCTCAAGAGGCCGAAGCCGGCCGCCGGGCTGTGCTTGGACGAGACGAAGAAGACGGGTTTGGCGATGCCCCAGCCGATCGTCTGATCCTGCTCGAAATGCCGCCGCCAGCCCAGCGGGGCCAGCATCGAGTCGTAGAAGGCCGCAGAGCGATCAAGATCGCCGACCTCCAGGAGGACGTGGTGAAGCATCAGTTAAAGCTATAGGGGCGCCTCCCGGCTAGGTCGCGCGGTCAGCCTGAACGCGGCGTCCAGCGGAAGAACCTGATCGCTAGAAGGAGGCCGGCGATGCCCCAGAGGGCGACAACGGCGAGATTGTCCCAGGAGACGGCGGGGCCCCCGGCGGGGACGTAGGCGTCGAAGAAGGCGTCGAAGAAGTGGCGGACAGGGAAGATGTCGGCGAAGGTGATCACGCCGTTCGGGAGCTGGTCTTCGGGGATGAAGACGCCGGAGAGGAAGTAGAGCGGCAGCAGCATCGCGTTGACGATCGCCGCGGCGGCGTCCTGGGAGGGGATCAGCGCGGTGAGGGCGATTCCGAGGCAGCAGAAGCTCGAGGCGCCGACGACGAGGGCGAGGAGAATCGCCGGCAGGCGTTCCCAGGGCACGCCGACCCCGTAGAGGACGCCGCCGATCGCCGCCAGCAGGACCAGCATCATCAGGGCGACGACGATCGAGTTGCCGACCCGGCCGGCGATGAAGACCCAGGGCGGCATCGGGGTGCCGCGGCCGCGCTTGAGGCGGCCGTCTTCGCGGGCGATCACCAGGCTCATCGCCAGCGTCTGCATCGTCGCCGAGATGATCGCCAGCGACATGATCGCCGGCACGTAGTAGGTGGTCGCCTCGACCCCGCCGCGGACGTCGATGACTTCGCCGTTGAAGACGACGGCGAGGATGAGGAAGACGATCACCGGGAACATCACCGTGAAGAAGACGGCGGCCGGGTTGCGCCAGAAGGCCTTCTGGTCGTAGCGGAACTGGTGGCCGACGAGGGCGAGGCCGTTCATCGCGTCGCCTCCTCGGCGGCGGTCTCTGCCTCGGCGGCAAGGGTCTCCGCCTCCGCCGCCGCGGTCAGTTCGAGGTAGACGTCCTCGAGCGAAGGGCGGGTCACTTCCAGACCCTCCAGCTCCTCGCCGTCGGCGAGCGCCTTGCCCGTCAGCTCGTTCAGCGCCTTCACCGGCTGGTTGGTCTGCACGCTCACCTCACGCCCATCGAGGCGGTAGCGGATCGTCGTCTCGCCGCCGCCGCGGTCGCCGAGGTCGGCCGGGGTACCGCGGGCGACGATCCGGCCGGCGGCGATGATCGTCACCCGGTCGGCGAGCCGCTGCGCCTCGTCCATGTAGTGGGTGGTGAGGAAGACGGTCTTGCCGAGGTCGCGGAGGCCGGCAATCACGTCCCAGGCCTGGCGCCGCGCGGAGGGATCGAACCCGGTGGTCGGCTCGTCGAGGAAGAGCAGCTCGGGGTCGCCCACCAGGGCCATGCCGACGTCGAGGCGGCGCTGCTGGCCACCGGAGAGGCGGCTGGCGCGCTCGTCGGCTTTCCCCTCTAGCCCAATCAACGCGACCACGTCCTCGGTCGGCCGCGGATTACGGAAATAGCCCGCATAGAGATCCAGCGACTCGCGCACGGTCAGATACGGATCGAGCCGCCCGCTCTGCAGCACGATCCCGATCCGCTCGCGCCAATCCCGCCCGGCCCGCTGCGGGTCCTCCCCCAGCACCGTCACCTCTCCCCCGGTCCGGCGCCGATACCCCTCGAGGATCTCCACCGTGGTCGTCTTCCCCGCCCCGTTCGGCCCGAGAAAGGCAAAGACCTCGCCCCGATTGACCTCGAGATCGATGCCGCGGACCGCCTCCGTAGCGCCATAGCTCATACGAAGGCCGCGAATAGATATGACCGGCTCAGCCAAGGCGAGCGATTCTAGGTGGGATAGCGAGAGGCTCGCATGGGGGTCGGGGTGGTCCTCCCAGGACACTCAACCGCGAGCCATTGGCGAGCGGTGTCCGGGGAGGACCACCCCGACCCCCCGCTACCCCAACTCCACGTCTCTGTGCTTGACCCGCACGATCACGTCCTCGCGCGCTGCCAGGTCCCTGCGGATACGGTCGGCGACGGTGATCGAGCGGTGGCGGCCGCCGGTGCAGCCGATCGCGATCGTCAGGTGGCTCTTGCCCTCGGTGACGTAGGCGGGGACGAGGAACTCGAGCAGCGGCAACAGGCGGCCGTAGAACTCGCCGGCCTGGGTGCCGTTCTCGACGTAGGCGCGGACCTCCTCGTCCATCCCGGTCATCGGTCGCAGGACCTTGTCGTAGTAGGGATTGGGGAGGAAGCGGACGTCGAGGGTGAGGTCGGCGTCGCGCGGCGGCCCGTTCTTGAACCCGAAGGTGAGCAGGGTCAGCGCCAGCTTGCCGCTCTCCTCCTGGCCCAGCAGCTCTTCCTTGATCTGGCGGCGCAGCTCGGCCCCGGTCAGGTCGCTGGTGTCGATGACTTTGTCGGCGCGCTCGCGCAGTGGCGCCAGCAGCGCCCGCTCGGCCCGGATCCCCTCGACGATCCGCCCCTCCGGCGCCAGCGGGTGGCGGCGGCGGGTCTCCTTGTAGCGGTCGAGCAGAGCCTCCTCTTCGGCCTCGAGGAAGAGGACCATCGGCCGCAGCCCTTCGGCCTCGAGGTCGTCGAGCACCTGCACCAGCTCCTCGAAGTAGTCGCCGCCGCGGACGTCGGAGACGATCGCCGCGCGCTCGACGCCGCTGCCCTGGTGGCGGAAGAGCTCGCCGAGGGCGGCGATCATCCGCGGCGGCAGGTTGTCGACGCAGAAGTAGCCGCCGTCCTCGAAGGCGGCGATCGCTTCCGACTTGCCCGCCCCCGAGTGGCCGGTGATGACGACGAGCGTGACCGCTTTGGCGGGGGACGCGCCGTTGCCGTCGCCCGCACTCTGCTTCTCGCTTTCCACCCGCTCCGCCATCAGATCCCTCAGTTGGTCCTGTTGAGCTGCTCGTGTATCTCGCGGCCTACTTTGCCAGGCAGACCGGGCACTGCCTCGAGCTCCTCGCGGGTGGCGGCGAGGAACCGCTCCGGCGTCCCGAAGTGTTGCAGCAGCGCCCGCTTGCGCGCCGGCCCGATCCCGGGCAGCGAATCGAGGACCGAGCTCTCGAGCAGGCCGCGGTCGCGACGGCCGCGGTGGTGGTCGATCGCGAAGCGGTGGGCCTCGTCGCGGACCCGCTGCAGCAGGCGCGAGGCCTCGGAGTCGGCGGCGAGGTCGAGCGGCTCGGAGCGGCCGGGCACGTAGACCTCCTCCAGGCGCTTGGCGAGGCTGACGATGGTGACGCCTCGCTCGCTGAACGGCTGCAGCGCCCGCATCCCCGCCGCCAGCTGCCCTTTGCCGCCGTCGATCAGGATCAGCGAGGGGAGCGAGGCGAAGCTGGGGTCCCGTTTGCCGTCGTGCGGGGAGAGGTCGGCCTGGTCGAGGTAGCGGGCCATCCGCCGCGCCAGCACCTCCTCCATCGAGGCGAAGTCGTCGGGACCGCCGTCGCCGACTCCGTTCAGACGCAGGTCGCCGCGGACTTTGAAGCGGCGGTAGTCGGACTTCTTCGGAGCGCCGCCCTCGAAGACGACCATCGAGGCGACGGTGTGCTCGCCGCCGATCGTCGAGATGTCGAAACCCTCGATCCGCACCGGCAGCTCCTCCATCCCCAGCGCCGCAGCCAGCGCCCCGAGGGCCTCGACCCGCTGGGTGCGGCGATGCTCGCGCCGCAGGCGGTCCTGGTCGAGCGCCAGCTGGGCGTTGCGCTCGGCCAGCTCGCGCAGCCGTCGTTTGTCGCCGCGCTCGGCGGCGCGCACCTCGACCGGGGCGCCGCGGCGCTCGCTCAGCGCCTCGCCGAGCACCTCGGCGCGGTCGCGCAGGTAGGGGCCGACGATGATCGTCCGCGGCATCGAGGGCGAGGCAGCGTAGTACTGGGAGATGAACTCCTCGGCGACCTCGCCCGGCTCGCGTTCGCCCTGGTTTTCGAGGTAGAAGCTCTGGCGCTCGGCGAGGATCCCGTCGCGGACCTGGAAGACCTGGGCGTTGGCGTCCTGGCCCTCGACCGCGACCCCGATCAGGTCCGCGGTCCCCATCGTCGCCCCCGCCACCCGCTGGCGCTCGAACAGCGAGCGGATCGCTTTCAGCCGGTCGCGGTGGATCGCCGCCCGCTCGAATTCCTGCGCCTCGGCCGCCGCCTTCATTTTCCCCTCCTCCTCGCGCTCGACCTGGCGGTAGCGGCCGGAGAGGAAGTCGACGATCGCCTCGACGTTGTGGCGGTACTCCTCCTTGGAGATGTACTCGACGCAGGGCGCCCCGCAGCGCTTGATGTAGTAGTCGAGGCAGGGGCTGCCGGAGCGGCGGCCGGGACGACTGCCCTCGCAGGTGCGGAACTGGAAGAGCTTGCCGAGCAGGTCGAGGGTCTCGCGCACCCGCTTGGCGCTGGAGAAGGGGCCGAAGTAGGCGCGCCCGCTGCGGTGTTTCTCGCGGGTGAAGTAGACGCGCGGGTACTCCTCGTCGAGGCTAACAGCGACGTAGGGGTAGGACTTGTCGTCGCGAAGGCGGATGTTGAAGCGCGGCCGGTGGCGCTTGACGAAGCTCTGCTCGGTCAGCAGCGCCTCCGCCTCGTTGGCGGTGACGAGGCTCTCGATCCGGTCGATCCGCGAAGTGAGGCGGGTGTTGCCGCCGGAGAAGTGCGAGGAGATGCGTTTGCGGATCGAGCGCGCCTTGCCGACGTAGAGCAGCTCGCCGTCGCGGTCGTAGAAGAGGTAGACGCCGGGCTGGTCGGGCAGCTCCTTGCGCTGCTGCGCGATCCGCTCGGCGCGGCTCAGCGCCCCCTCGCCCTTCGCGTTTCCGTTGCCTTTGGCCATCGCTCTAAGGGTAGGCTGCCGGCCACCCGGCCAATCGAGCGAGGAGAGCCTTCATGCCCAGCGAGACCATCAACCCGCCGCAGCTGAACACGATGCGGATCGAGATCGACGGCGAGATCGGGACGCTGACCCTCGACCGGCCCGACGCCTTCAACGCGATGAGCCCGGAGATGATCGGCGAGATGACGGTCGCCTTCTCCTGGCTGGCCGACCGGGCGCCGCTGCGCGGTCTGATCGTCACCGGCTCCGGGCAGGCGTTCTGCGCCGGCGGCGACGTCACCTGGTTTCGCAAAGGGGTCGAATCGGGTGAGATCGACCTCCCGAGCGAGGTGCGGCGCGGGGCCGAGGTCCTGCACCAGGCGATCATCGACCTGCGGCGCATCCCCTACCCCGTGGTCGGTGCGATCAACGGGCCGGCGGCCGGGGCCGGCTTCTCGCTGGCGCTCGCCTGCGACTTCCGGATCGCCTCCAGCACCGCCTTCTTCGCCCCCGCCTACGGCCGGATCGGCGCCTCACCCGACGGCGGCATGACCTACTTCCTGCCTCGCGTCGTCGGGCCGAGCAAAGCGCTGGAACTGCTGCTCGAAGACCCGAACCTGAAGGCCGAGGCGGCGCGGGAGCTGGGACTGGTCAGCGAGGTGGTCGGACCCGACGAGCTGATGGAGACGGCGCGGGCAAAGGCGGGCGAGCTGGCGAAGAAGGCGCCCCACTACGTGCGGATGGCGAAGAAACTGGTCGGGGTCAGCATCGAGAACAGCATCAACGACCATCTGCAGCTGGAGCGCCACGGGATCGCCGACTCGATGGCGACCGAGGACCTGCGCCAGGGCGTCGAGACTTTCTTCAGCGGCGGCACCCCCGAGTTCCGCGGTCGCTGAACGGGGTAGCGGCTCTTTACGTACCGCGCATAGAGTGCGCTTAGAAATTTTGCGCGAAAGGAATGAGATGAAGAAGATCGTTGCCCTGTTCGCCCTGCTCCTCGCTGCGCTGGCGCTGGTCGCCTGCGGTGGCGGCAGCAGCAGCTCCAGCGAAGAAACCGGAGCGGTTGCGGGCGCCGCACAGGAAGCTGAAGAAAAGGCCGAAGAAGCCGGCGAAGAAGCCGAAGGCAAGGCCGAAGAAGTCGAAAAGGAAGCCGAAGGCGCCTCCGGCGGGACAGTCGAAGTCGAAGCCGACCCGAGCGGCAACCTCGCCTTCACCAGCAAAGAAATCACCGCTGAAGCCGGCAACGACACGATCAAGTTCACCAACGAATCGCCGGTCCCCCACGACGTCAAAATCGAAGACGAAAACGGCAAGGAACTGGGCGGCACCGAAATCACCCAGGAAGGCACCGAAACCGCCGAAGTCGAACTCAAGCCCGGCACCTACACCTACTTCTGCTCCGTCCCGGGCCACCGCCAGGCGGGCATGGAAGGCACGCTGGTCGTCAAATAGCTGATTGTGGTCGCGACTCCGAACTTCGGGTCCTTATGGGGGACGTAAGTTCGGAGTCGCGGACGCAGAGAGAGGCAGAGCAATGGCGAAGCTCCCCGACTCCGAGCAGACCTCGCGGCCGTGGCGGATCCACGAGCTGGTTCGGGACTTCCGCCTCCTCGATGTCTGGGCATTGCCGACTCCCGGCGGACCCGACGATTTCCCGCGGTTGGTCGAGATCTTCGCTTCCGCCAGCACTGCGGAAAGCCCCTCCCGCGCCAGTCGCGCCCTCTGGGCGATCCGCTGGAAGCTCGGCGAGGTCTTCGGCTGGGACGAGGTTGAGGAGGACGAGCTGCCGGACTGGCAGATGCTCCGTGACCGCCTGCCCGAGGATCTGCGCACCGCTCCGTCTGGGCCGGAGTTCGAGGAGCTCCCCTTCCAGTCGGTCTACCTGCTCGACGACGAGTGGGCGGCCGAGCTGGCCAACAAGACCGTCCACGGCGTCCTCCACCTCTCCTGGATGCCGGACGGACGCGGCGGCTACCGCGGGCAGATGGCGGTCTACGTCAAGCCGAACGGCCTCTTCGGCCGGGCATATCTGACCGCGATCCAGCCGTTCCGGCACCTCATCGTCTACCCGCCGATGCTGCGCGAGCTGAACCGGCAATGGGACCGGGGTACATGAAAGAATCCCCGCGGCCTGACGTTTAGGTCTACCGAAGAGGCAAGGGGAGAAGCCTCGGTACCGCCGGCAACCACCACCCCGAAAGCCCTTCATGCTCACTTACCTGCAGGCAGTCGTGATCGCCCTCGTGCAGGGGGTCACCGAGTTGTTCCCCGTCTCCAGCCTCGGCCACTCGGTCCTGGTCCCCGCCTGGATCGGCGGCTCCTGGGAGACGCTGGTCACCCAGTCGTCGGCCTCGAACAGCGAGGCCTCGTTCTACCTCGCCTTCATCGTCGCCCTGCACGTTGCCACCGCATTGGCGCTGCTGTTCTTCTTCCGCGCCGACTGGGTGCGGATCGTCCGCGGCTTCTTCCGCAGCGCCCGTCGGATCGTCTCGACCCGGGCGTTCAGCGCCGAGGACCCGGACGAGCGGCTCGCCTGGCTGATCATCATCGCGACGATCCCGGTGGGGATCACCGGGGTCGCGCTCGAGCACGTCTTCCGCACCGTCTTCGCCAAGCCGGTCGCCGCCAGCGCGCTGCTGTTCGTCAACGGGCTGATCCTGCTGGCCGGGGAGCGCATGCGCCGGCAGACGGAGGAGGAGCCCGGCGGCCTGCCGTCGACGCGCGGCGATGAGGTCGCGGTGCCCGCTGCCGCCCATGGGGGCGGCCGCACGGCCGAGGACATCGCCGTCGCGCACGCCTCCGACGTCCGCATCTCCGGCATCCCCTACCTCGACGGCCTGCTGATCGGCAGCCTTCAGATCCTCGCCCTGCTGGCGGGAATCAGCCGCTCCGGCGTGACCATGGTCGGGGGCCTCTGGCGCGGCCTCTCCCACGAGGACTCGGCCCGCTTCGCCTTCCTGCTGGCGACGCCGGTGATCCTCGCCGCAGGGGTGCTGAAGGTCCCCACCCTCTTCGGCAGTGCCGGGGAACACATCCACGGCCAGGTCGCGGTCGGCTTCGTCGTCTGCGGCATCGCCGCTTACATCTCGGTCCGCTACCTGGTCCGCTACTTCGAAACCCACACCCTGAAGCCGTTCGCGGTCTACTGCCTGATCGCCGGCGGCGTCAGCCTCGTGCACTTCGCCTGAGGGGGCGGGGAGCTCAGCTCGGCGGGGCGGCCATCACGCGCGTGACCGAGTCGCCGACGAAACAGGGCTTCTCGCCGCCCTCGACCTCGAGGGTGAAGCGGGTGACGACCTCGTACCAGCCGCCGCCCTTCTCGTCGACCGAGACCACCTCGGCCTTGGCGCGAATCTTCGAGTCGACCGGAACCGGGGCCGGGAAGCGGATCTTGTTCCAGCCGTAGTTGACGCCGAGGGCGAAGCCGGTCGAGGAGATCAGCTCGCCGCGGAAGCCGTCGACGGTGGCGAGGGTGAGGTTGCCGTGGGCGATCGTCGTGCCGTAGGGGCTCTCGGTCTTCGCCCGTTCGGGATCGACGTGGATCCACTGGTGGTCGCCGGAAAGATCGGCGAAGGCGTCGATGTCGGCCTGGGTGATCGTCCGCCACTCGCTCGGGCCGACCTCCTGGCCGACCATCGCCTTCATGCCCTCGACTCCTTGAACCTCGGTTGCCATCGCGCGGCAGTCTATCCGCAGGCGATCGGTCGCTCCACCGGTTCGCTACCCGCCGTGCACCGCTCCAAGCAGTTCCACCTGCGAGGAGAGCTCGCCGTCGTGGAGGACGTGGAGGGCGAAGCCGGGGGGATCGCAATTGACGAACTCTTCGTTCGCGAAGTCCCGCGGCTGGAAGTCCGGCCGGCCCTGGAAGTAAGTGCTGGGGATGGAGAGCACGGGACGGCCGGCCAGGGCGGAGGCGGCGGTCCGGTGCAGGTGCCCGCCGGCGATCACCCGCAGCTGCGGGTGGCGGCCGACTACCGCTGCCAGCGCTTCGCGCTCGGAGGCGGCGAGGTTGATCTCGTCCCACTCCGGGATGCCGGTCGGGAGCGGCGGGTGGTGCAAGACGAGGATCGCCGGGCGGTTCGGCTCCCTGCCCAGCTCCCGGTCGAGCCACCGGAGCTGCCCAGGGTCGAAGGCACCCGGGTCCTGGCCCGGCACGTTGGAGTCGAGGACGACGAGGCGGAGCGCCCCCACCTCGGCGGTGTAGTCGACGGGATCCAGCCCCGCTCCGGGGAGGCCGAAGGCTCGCCGCAGGCGGGCGCGGTCGTCGTGGTTGCCCGGCAGGACGTGGACCGGGACGTCGAACCTGGCGAGCAGCTCGCGGGCGGCCTCGTAGCTCTGCTCGCTGCCATCGTCGCTGAGGTCTCCCGAGACGACGACGGCATCTACCGGGTTCGGCAGCGCCCGCACCGCCGCGATCACCCGCTCCAGCCGGGGCCGCGGATCGACCCCCTCCCAGTCGGCGCCGAGGTGGAGGTCGCTGAGCTGGGCCAGGAGGACGGGCTTCATCGCGCAGTAGCCTACGGGCGGTGACCCGCCCCGTCGGTCGTGTGCTCTCCCCCGGCCAGCTGAAGACGCTGGCCCGGCACGGCGAGGAGCGAACCGCCGAGGTGGGCGAGGAGCTGTTCCGGATCGGCGACGAGATCTACCCCTTCATCGCGATCATCGAGGGCGAGGCGGCGGTGCTCGACGGCAACCGGCAGGAGATCGTCCGCCACGGGCCCTCCGGGTTCCTGGGCGAGATGAACCTGCTCTCGGGGCAGACGGTCTTCCTCACCGCGGTGGTGACCGAGCCGATGCGCTACGTCGCAGTCGAGCGAGAGGAGCTGCGCAAGCTGCTGCTCGAGGACGCGCCGCTCTCCGACATCCTGCTCTCAGCCTTCGTCGCCCGGCGCGAACTGCTGCAGCAGCGCCAGGGGATCGGGGTCGAGATCCTCGGGCCGCGCCATTCGGAGGCGACGCGGCAGCTGGTCGACTTCGTCAAACGCCAGCGGCTCCCCTACACCTGGGCCGAGCCGGAGGAGAGCGAGGAGGCAGCGCGGGCGCTGACAGGGCTGCAGCCCGGCGAGCTGCCGCTGGTGCGCCTGCCGGGCGGGGCCGAGCTGCGGGCGCCGAGCGACGGCGAGCTCTCGCGGGCGCTCGGCATCGGGCTCGAGCTGAAGCAACGGGAGGAGGTCGACCTGTTGGTGATCGGCGGCGGGCCGGCCGGTCTCGGCGCCGCCGTCTACGGCGCCTCGGAGGGTCTCGAGACGCTGGTGATCGAGAGCACGGTGCTCGGCGGCCAGGCGGGCAGCTCGCGGCGGATCGAGAACTACCTCGGATTCCCGGCCGGGATCACCGGCAGCGAGCTGACCAGCCGCGCGGTCACCCAGGCGCGCAAGTTCAGCGCTCGCACCGCGACGCCCTACCGGGCCAAGGCGCTAGAGCCCGGCGACGGCCACCACATGGTCCGGCTCGAGGAGGGCAACGAGATCGCCGCCCGCGCGATCGTCCTCGCCACCGGGGCCGAATACCGCAAACTGCCGGTGGCCGACCTGGAGGAATACGAGGGCTTCAGCGTCTTCTACGCGGCGGGGCCGCCGGAGGCGCAGATCTGCGGCGGCCAGCGGGTCGGGGTGGTCGGCGGCGGCAACTCGGCGGGCCAGGCCGCGGTCTGGCTCGCGCGGGGCGGCGCCCTCGTCACCCTCCTGCACCGCCGGGCCGATCTCGGCGAGACGATGTCGAGGTACCTGGTCGACGAGCTCGACCGCTACGGCGTCCACGTCCGCGACCGCAGCGAAATCACCGAGCTCCACGGCGACGACGGCAAGCTCGAAGCCGTCACCCTCACCGACGGCAGCCGCCTCCCCTACTCGTTCCTCTTCCTCTTCCTCGGTGCCTCTCCCTGCACCGACTGGCTGGGCGACGCCGTCGCGCGCGATGAAAAGGGCTTCGTCCTCACCGGCCCCGAGGTCGGCGCCGAAGGCCTGCTCGAAACGACCGTCCCCCGCGTCTACGCCGCCGGCGACGTCCGCGCCGGCTCGATCAAGCGCTGCGCTATCGCCGTCGGCGAGGGCGCCGCAGTGGTGCGGTTCGTGCACGAGCACCTGGATCAGGCGGAGGGTTCTGGTCAACCTGTCGCCAGGTGAGCAGCTCCTCGATCTCCCAACCTTCCTCTGCTTCTTTCGACAGCTTTTCGATCAGCTCCTCAGTGAGAAGCTCACCGGTCACCAAGCGCCCGTAGTTCTTTGGCTCCACCATTATTCCCTCGGCAGCAGGTTCGAATATTTCGGTCGCATCGTCATTGCATGTATAGCGACCTCCGACAAGTCGGGTCGCAATGCCGTGACCACCTCTAGAAGTTCCCCATTACGCGCTGGACCGAGGTAAAGGCGCCGCCGGTCATCCTCCTCCTGCACTCTTAGCGCGTGTCGCAGTGCATGCCTGATGTCCGCGGCATCGATTCCATGCTTCAGCGCCGCCGGATTGACGTCCCGCATCCTTCTGACCCGGAAGCTCACGCCACTAGGCGCACCTCGAAACTCGGCATGACCATCGCGCCGGCGCCGCCGATCAGGGCGAGGATGCGGGTGACGTAGGCCTGAGTCTCGGGGTAGGGCGGGATGCAGTGGCAGGCTTCGACCGGGGCGGGGCCGGCGTTGTAGGCGGCGAGGGCGAGTTCGGGGGAGCCGAACTGAGCCAGGAGGTCGTGCATCAGGTGGGCCTCGGCGTCGATCGCGGCCACCGGGTCGTAGGGGTCGGTGAGGCCGTAGGAGGCGGCCGTGCCCGGCATGAACTGGGCGATGCCCTGGGCACCGGCGGGCGAGCCGACGTTCGGGTCGAAGCCCGACTCGGCCATCAGCTGCCCCGCCATCAGCGCCGGCGGGACGCCCCAGCGGCCGGCCGAGCGGAGGATCGGCTCGCGGTACCGCGCCGGGACGAATGCGGGCAGCGTGGTGGTGGACGCGGCCGCCGTTCCTCCGCCACCCGCAGCCGCCGCTTCCCCCTCCGGCGAGCACGGCGCCGGGCCGGCGTCGAAGCCGTAGTGCCAGGACTCCCACGAGTACCTCTGGACGAAGCCGAAGCGGTCGGCATTGGCGGCAAGCCATGAGTAGGCGGCGTCCGACCCGAGGTCGAGCTCGGTGGCGCATCGGTGCAGGGAGTGGCCCGGCGGTGCCACCCAGGTCGGGTCGGGGTGGGCGGCGAACAGTTCCGCCTGTTCGGCGTCGGAGCGGAAGCCGGAAACGACGACGAGGACGATGCCGTCATCGCGGGCGGCGGCGGCCATCTGGTCGTAGGCAGCGGCGACGTCGGGCCGCATCCCCTCGCCGTCGCGGTAGACAAGCGGGCCGCTGTAGCCGCCCCCGGTCGCCATGCCCGTGCCCCCGGCTGCCGCGGCGCCATAGGGAGTTGCGGCTTCGGCCACGGCCGAGGCTTCCACGCGCCGGCCGTCACCTTCCCGCAGCCCGGCGACGATCGTCGCCCTGGCGCGGACCGGGGCGAAGGAGCCGGTGCCGGGGAACCCCACCTGAGCGCGATCCGGGTCGACCCCGTTGGCGCGCGCGGCCGCCAGCGCCGCCGTCTTCGCCCGCGCCAGATAGGTGCCCTTGTCGAGGTGGTTCGGGTTCGGCTGCCCGTTCGCGAGCTGCGACGGCGAGAGCAGCCGGGGCAGGTCGTCTCGCATCGAGCGGACGGCGGAGATGGCGACGAGATCGGCGGCCCGCTGGGCCCTGCCCTTGCCGGTCACCGCCCCGGCGATCGCCACCAGCGCCAGCGCCGCCGCGATCAACGCCAAGGCCCCGCCCAGAGCCAGGATCAGCGCCTGCCCGCTCTCTTCCCTCGCTCGCACGGGGTGACCCTGGCCGAGGCGAGCGCACGCATGGCGCGCAGAAACAAAATCTTCCTGCGCCGCTTTCGAACTTTTCGGTGACCTGCCGCGTAGACCGGGACGACCATCAACCGAGGAGGCCCGATGTCGCCGCGCTTCACCCCCCGCCCGCTCCCCACGCCACGCCCGCAGCCCGTCCGCATCGGCCTGCTGACCGCACTGGCGCTGTTCCTGGCGTTCGTGAGCGGGGCCACCGCAAGCAGCACCGGCAAGGTGGTCGCCAAGGAGACGCAGAGCGAAAGCCTCGGCGCCAAGGTCCTCGCCAGAACCAACGGCCACACCCTCTACAGCCTCAGCGTCGAGACCCACGGTCGCTTCGTCTGCACCGGCGGCTGCCTCGGCACCTGGAAGCCACTCGTCGTCCCACAGGGGGTGAAGCCGAAGGGCCCGGTGAAGCTGGGGACGGTCCGCCGGCCCGACGGCAGGACTCAGGTGACCTTCAAGGGCCGGCCCCTCTACAGCTTCGACGGCGACTCCAAGGCCGGCGAAGCCAACGGCGAGGGGTTCAAGGACGTCGGCACCTGGCACGCCGCGAAAGTGCGGGGAACGAGCACCGCGCCCGCCCCGGAAACCGCACCCCCGCCTTACCCGTACTAGCGGCAGGCGCCGAGCCGCCGCGCCAGCCGCGGCGGCAGGCCCCCTTGGGACCCGGCGGGCAGAGCTCCGAACAGCGCCCGGCGCTCCGCGACCCAGCTCAGCCGCCGCTTGAGGACCGCGAAGTCGATCCCACGCGCCAGCAGGTCCCTCGCCACCAGCGCCAGCAGCGGCCTGTCTTCTGCCAGGTCGGCGCGGAGCAGGGCCCCCGAAGGGCGCAGGCCGCAGTCCAGCGCCTCCTGCAACAGCTGCGGCGGAACGTGGATCACCGAGGTCGCCTCACCCGCGGTGGCCACCGCCGCGGCGACGATCGCAAGCCCTTCGGCATCGGCGGGCACGGCGAGATGGCAGACCTGGCCCCGCGCCGCCGCCTTCGCGTCGGCAAGATGAGCGGCCAGGCGCTCCTCCAGCTTCTGAGCCGCCGCCGAGGCGAGCAGCGCCGGCCGGGGCTCCCTCCCACCCAGGTCGACGAAGAGCGCCGCCAGGTCGACCTCGGCCCCGGCGCAGGCGAGAGCCGCGGCGGCGGCCCGTGCGCCCTCGGCTTCGCCCACCGCGGCGACGAGGATCGTCGCGCCGCTCTTCAGCGGGTTGACGACGGCGGCGGCCCCGGTCACCGGTTTGCCCTCGCAGACGCGCTGCTGCTGACCGTCAGCTTCTTCGCCAGCGCCCCGAACGGCGAGGGCGGACGCAGTCTCACCGAGACCTCGTCCCCCTCCACCGAAACGACGACGTCGTCCGCCGCCCACCCCGGCAGCGCCCCTCTCGCCGCTGCGGCGGCCGAGCCGCCCGAGGCCAGCGCCAGCGCCCCCGCCTCGGCCGCGCCGTCGGCCAGCGTCATCGCGTAGCCGGCGGCCAGCAACTGCAGGGCGACCAGACCGGCCAGCAGCAGCGCGGGCAGCGCGGCGACCAGCTCCACCGTCGCCTGTCCCCGCTCAGCCATCTTCGCCTTCCAGCGAGCTGGCGGCGCCGACCCGCAGCGGCGGCAGCGAGGGGATCAGCCGCGGAATCTCGACCCGCACCCGTACGCCGTCTTCGTCTTTGACCTGAGCCCCCGGCTGCATCGAGGGCGGCAGAGCGGCGCGGGCGGCGCGGGCCGGATCCCCGCCCACCACCGCCGCCCGCGCTCCCGCCCGCGCGGCCACGCTCGCCGACCAGAGGGCCTGGCCGGCGAGCGCGAGCTGCGCCACCGCCAGCACCGCCAGCAGCAGGAAGGGGACCACGGCGACGAGCTCCACCGAAGCGGTCCCCTCCTCCCCGTGCGCTGCGTTCTCGACCCTCGGCGGCATGCCGGAACCGTCCCAGGCCAAGACGCACGCGTGGCGCGCAAAAAAGAAAAATTCAGCGCCAAGTCTCTAACGAATTAGAAACTCCTAGCGCGGGAGGCCGTCTCGCGCGCTAGTAGGTGCTCGCCTCCATCCAGACTCTCCAGATCGCGGCAACCGAGATGCCGAGGAGGACGATCCAGAGCAGGGTGCCGCCGCCGGTTGCGAACATCTTGTGGCTACCGGCGACCAGCAGCGCCAGCATCCCGAAGGCGCCGTAGAAGATGGCGCGCCGCCCGTCGGTCAGGGTCGAGAGCGTGAGCTGGTTTTCGCGGCTGAGGACGTAGAGCGTCCAGGCGATGCCGGTCAGCAAGGCCATCGTCAGCGCCGTGATCACCGCCGCGGCGAGGTTGCCGCCGCCAGGCAGGTAGGCGACGCCCAGGGCGAGCAGCATCACGATCGCTACGTTGCGCGCGGTTCGCACCCCTCAAGTGTAGGACGCAGGCGAAGCCGCTACTTCTGGGTCATTACGACGATACCTATGACCACCGTGGCAACGACGGCAGCGAAGGCGAGCAGCGCGACGAGGCCGGCCACCGTCGCCGCAGCCTGCCGGTCGCTGCGGCTGAGCTCGAGGAACTGGCCCGACCCCCAGATGCCGACGGAAAAGGCGAAGGTGATGCCGACGCCGGCGACCACCGAGGCCACCACCGTCTGCCACAGCTCCTTCCACTGGACGATCGTCGCGATCATCCGCCCACCGCTTCGACCGGGGCACCCTGGCGGGCGCGGCGGGCAAAGGCCGCCGAAACCAGCGAGAGGGCCATCAGCGTCACCAGCACCGGTCCCAGCGCGCCGGAGCCGAAGATGCGGGTGAAGCCGTAGGTGAGGGCGCCGATCAGCGCCGCCGCCGGCAGGGTGAGGACCCAGGCCACGACGATGTTGCCGGCCACGCCCCAGCGCACGGCCGAGAATCGTTTCGCCGCCCCCGAGCCCATCACGCCGCCGTTGATCACATGGGTGGTCGAGAGCGGGAAGCCGAAGTGGGTCGAGGCGAGGATCACCGCCGCGCCAGCCCCTTGCGCGGAGAATCCCTGCGCCGCGTCCATCTTGATGATCCGGGTACCGGTGGTTTTGATGATCCTCCAGCCGCCGCTGTAGGTGCCGAGGGCGATCGCCGTGGCAGAGGCGACGATCACCCAGGTCGGCGGATCGGCTTCGGCACCGAGCTTGCCGGCGGAGATCAGCGCCAGGGTGATCACGCCCATCGTCTTCTGGGCGTCGTTGGTCCCGTGGGCGAGCGCCAGCAGGCCACTGGAGACGATCTGCCCGTAGCGGTAGCCGCGGGTGACGATCCCCGGCCGCTGCTTGCCGACCACCCGGTAGGAGATCCCGATCGCCAAGCCGGCGACGAGGAAGGCGACGAGCGGGGCGACGACGGCCGGGATCAGGACCTTGCCGACCAAGCCTTCAGCGAGGATCGCGTCCAGCCCCGCCGCCGCCACGGCCGAGCCGACGACGCCGCCGATCAGGGCGTGCGAGGAGCTCGAGGGCAGCCCGAAGTACCAGGTGACGAGATTCCAGGCGATCGCCCCGATCAGCCCCGCGAAGACGATCGTCGGCGTGATTATTTCGGCGTCGACCACGTCCTTGGCGACGGTCGCGGCGACGCTGATCGAGATGAAGGCGCCGACGAAGTTCAGCAGCGAGGCGAACCCGATCGCCACCGACGGCCGCGCCGCTCCCGTCGAGATCGAGGTGGCGACGACGTTTGCGGTGTCGTGGAAGCCGTTGGTGAAGTCGAAGGCCAGCGCGGTGGCGACAACGATGACGAGGATGATGTCCGCGGACACGATTACCCCGTGACGCGGCTCAGACGTTGCCAGACAAGGACGCAGGGAGCGTGGCGTGCTTCGCACGCGAGCGACCGAGGACGCCGTATGGCAGCGTCTGAGGCCGTCACGAGTTTTTGATGACGATTCCCTCGATGATCTGGGCGGCGGTCTCGGTCGCGTCGATCGCCTCCTCGAGCACCGCGAACATGTCCTTCCAGCGGATCACGACCATCGGGTCGATCCCGTTGGAGAAGAGCGAGGCGACGGCGTCGCGGGAGATCCGGTCGCCGTCGTTCTCGAGCCGGTGGATCTCGATCCAGTACTTGTCGAGATCCTTGAACGAGGGCAGTTTCTCCAGTCCCATCGCCAGCTGCTCGCAGGAGGCGACGAGGACCTTGGTCAGCGCCGTCGCCTGCTCCATCGGCGCCTCGATCTTGTAGAGACCGAGGAAGTCGGCGGCCTCCTCGGTGAAGTCGACGATGTCGTCCATCTGCGTCGCCAGCGCGTAGATGTCCTCGCGGTCGATCGGGGTCACGAAGGTCGTGTTGAGCCGCCGGACGATGTCGTGGGTGATCCGGTCCCCCTCCTGCTCGGCGAGGAGGATCTCGCGCGAGAGGGCCGCGCTCTCGGGCCAGTTGTGCATCATCTCGTCGAGCAGCTTGGCCGCGCGGACGGCGTTCTGCCCGCCCTCGATGAAGAGATCGAAGAAGGTCTGGTCGCGAGGGAGGAGCGAGAAGCGCGCCACTGCCGCCGCATCCTAGAGATGTAACAAGCGCCTGGCGCTGCTCAAGCCGCGGAAGTTGCGAGATGCTCCGCGGCACGGGCGGAATGACGCGCCATCAGCTCCTCCTGGGCGCTGCGCAGTTCGCCGTTCGGGCGCTGCCGCTCCCAGGTGCCGTCGGAACCCAGCTGCCAGGAGCCGGCGTTGTCGGCGAGGGACCGCTCCAGCACGTCGAGCAGCTCGGCCTTGATCGCCGGGTCTTCGACCGGCGCCACCAGCTCGACCCGGCTGTCGAGGTTGCGCGGCATCAGATCGGCGGAGCCCATCAGCACCCGCGTCTCCTCGCCGCGGCGGAAGGCGTAGATGCGCGAGTGCTCGAGGAAGCGGCTGACGATCGAGGTGACGCGGATGTTGTCCGAGACCCCGGCGACCCCCGGCCGCAGGCAGCAGATCCCGCGCACGTTGAGGTCGACCCGGACCCCCGCCTGGGAGGCCTCGTAGAGCGCCTGGATGCAGCGGGCGTCCACCAGCGAGTTCATCTTCAGGGCGATCCGGCTCTCCTCGCCCGCCGCGTGCGCCTCGACCGTGCGCTCGATCTCCTCGATGATCTGGTCGCGCATCGTCGTCGGCGAGACCAGCAGCTTGCGGAAGCCTGCCGGGCGGCCGTAGCCGGTGAGGAAGTTGAACATCTCGGCGACGTCGGCGCCGATGTCGGGGTCGGCGGTGAAGATCCCGAGGTCGGTGTAGAGCCGGGCCGTCTTCGGGTTGTAGTTACCGGTGCCGACGTGGACGTACTCGCGGACCTCGTCGCCCTCGCGACGGGCGACGAGGATCGCCTTGACGTGCGTCTTCAGGCCGGGGATGCCGTACACCACATGCACCCCCGCCTCCTCCAGCGACTTCGCCCAGTGGATGTTGGCCTCCTCGTCGAAGCGCGCTTTCAGCTCGACCATGCAGACCGCCTGCTTGCCGCGTTCGGAGGCGCGGATCAGCGACGGCACCAGCGGCGAGTCGTCGCTGGTCCGATACACCGTCTGCTTGATCGCCAGCACGTCGGGGTCGGCGACCGCCTGGGAGACGAAGCGCTCGACCGAGGTGTTGAAGGACTCGTAGGGATGGTGGACGAGCAGGTCGCGCCGGCGGATCTCGGCGAACATGTCGACCGGTTCGTCGTCTTCGCCCTGCAGCCGCGGCTGGGTAACCGGGGTCCAGGGCGGATATCGCAGCTCCGAGTGGCCGGGGACGTCGGCGACCGCGCCGAGGTCGGAGAGGTCGACCAGGCCGTCGACGTCGTAGACCTCGCGGTCTTCCAGGCGCAGCGCGGAGACGAGCTGGGTGCGCAGCTTCGGGTTCATGTTCGACTCGACCTCGAGCCGCACCACCTCGCCGAACCGCCGGCGGCGAAGCTCGTCCTGGACGGCCTGCAGGAGGTCGTCGGCCTCGTCGGAGACGTTGAAGTCGGCATCGCGGGTGACCCGGAAGTACCCGTGGTCGAGCACCTCTATCCCCGGGAAGAGGGCGTCGAGGTTGGCAGCGATCACCTCCTCCAGCGGCACGAAGGCGAGGCCGTCGTCGCCGAGCGGCAGGAAGCGGCCGAGCAGCTCCTTCGGGACCTTGACCCGGGCGATGATCTCGTTGCCGCTCTCGGCGTCGCTGAGCAGCACCCCGAGGCTGAGCGAGAGGTTGGAGATGTACGGGAAGGGCCGGCCGAGGCCGATCACCAGCGGCGTCAGAGCCGGGAAGACCTGCTGCTCGAAGCGGTTGTCGATCTCCCGCCGCTCCTCCTCGGTGGCGGTGTCGAGGGTGACGACGCGGATCCCGTGCTCCTCCAAGGCCGGGCGCAGCTCGCGGCCGAAGCAGCGGCAGAGGCGGCCGTCGAGCTCGAGCACCCGCTTCTGGATCGCGTCGATCTGCTGCTTCGGGGTCCGCCCGTCAGGGCCGCGGGCTTCGATCCCGGCGTCGAGCTGGTCGAAGAGCCCGGCCACCCGGACCATGAAGAACTCGTCGAGGTTGGAGGCGTAGATGCTGCAGAAGCGGACCCGCTCCAGCAGCGGCACGTCCCCGTCTTCGGCGAGTTCCAGCACCCGCTGGTTGAAGTCGAGCCAGGAGAGCTCGCGGTTGAAGTAGAGGGCGGGGTCGTCGATCCGCCCATCGTACCGGGGCGCTCCCGGCCGATCGCCGGGCGACACTCCCTGGAGCGGCGCGCTATGCGGCACGCGAGAGGGCCCGCGCGCCGGCCGCGGCGACGGCGTCGAGGGCGCGCCGGTACCCCGCCGCGAGCTGCCCGAGCGAGCGCTCCCAGGAGCGCTCACGAGCGGCGCGAGCGGCCGCCGTCCCGAGCTGCCGGCGCAGCTCCGGCGAGGAGGCGAGCTGCAGCAGGGTGCCGGCGATCTGGTCGGCGTCGGGACAGCAGAGGAGGCCGGTATGGCGGTTCTCGACCAGGGTCGCCGGACCGCCTTCGGCGACCGCGACGACCGGGAGGCCGCTGGCCGCCGCCTCGAGGATCACCTGGCCGTAGGTATCGGTGCCGCTGCAGAATAGAAAGGCGTCGGCGCTCGCGTAGGCGCGCGGAAGGTCCTCGCCGGAGAGCCAGCCGAGGAAGGTCGCCCTCTCCCCCAGCCGCTCCCGCAGCTCCGCTTCCTCGGGGCCGCCGCCGGCGAGCAGCAGGTGCAGGCGCGGGTCGCGGTCATGGGCGCGGATGAAGCTCTCGGCGAGCAGGTCGACCCCCTTCTCGCGGGTCAGCCGTCCCGCGTAGAGGACCTTGAGCTCCCCCGGGAAGGCGCCGGGGTCGGCCTTGGCGGGGTCGAAGCGGTCGGTGTCCACCCCGCGCTCCCAGCGCCCGAGGCACGTCGGGTCGGCTCCGAGGCCGATCACCGAGGCGTCGGCCGAGGGACTCGGCGAGAGGACCGCCCCCGGGGCGGTGTAGAAGGCGGCGAGGCCGGCGCGGGTCAGCGCCTCCAGGGTCTCGTCCTGGGTCCGCATCCCGGCATAGGTGGCGATCTCGGTGTGGTAGCTGGCGATCAGCGGTACGCCGGTGATCCGGCTCATCAGCGTCGCACCGATTCCGGCCGGGCCGGGGGCGGTGACGTGGACCAGGTCATAACAGCCTTCGGCCAGGGTCTCGACGAGGTCCGGCAGCCCGGGCACGCCCAGCGTCATCCCCTCGTAGAAGGGAACCTCGAGCTCGGCCGCCGCGGGCAGACGCCGGTCGACGCCGGGGTCGGTGCCGACGATGTCGACCTCGAAGCCAGGGACACCGCGCTCGCGGATCTGTTCGATCGTGTGGGTGACGCCGTGCATCGAACCGATCCCGTCGGCGATCACCGCGACCCGCCGCCGCTCACCACTGCGGTCCCGCAGCTTCGCCTTCTCGGCACCGAGAAAGGCGGTCGCGGGTGCGTACGGCACCGCCGGGACAAGGGCCCCGAAAAGGCCGTTGACCGCATTGCCCAGGTCGCCTTCAGCAATCGCGCTTGCGCCACCCTCGACGGCAGCGCGCAGGCGCCGGTCGTGGATGCGCCGAGCACGCCGGTAGAGGTCGGCGTGCGAGAACTCGTTCGACTGTAGGTAGGCGATCAGCTCCCGGCCCCGCATCTCGAGCCCGATCCCATCGAGCCAAGCCTCGAGCAGCGCCCGCGCATCATCAGGACCGACGTCAGCAGCGATCTTCCCGCCACGGGCCGCGCCCTCCCGGATAACCCTCTCCGCCATCTTCAGCACCGCGGCTGGATCCGGGCCCTGCGGACCCGAAGCCACAGCGGCGCCCGCTTGGACGGGCGGGGGTCCCTCGCCGGACCCTCCCAATCTTTGTCTGCCGAGGGACCCCCGCCCGTCCCCTAACGCCAAAGCCCGCGTCGCCAACGCCATCGCGGCGTGCGTCCACTTGGCCGCGCTGCCCTGTTCCCCACACGCTTCGGCGTCGCCCCGCCGCAGGTGGGCAAGAAACTCTTCCGGCGTCGCGGCCGCAGGCGCTTCGGTGAAGGTGCGGCCGATGTCGACGCCGGCATGGTCGTCGGAGCCGCCGATGCCGGTGCCGCCGTGGGTCTCGATGTAGACCACGGCGGGCATGTTCAGCTCGGCGGCCCGCGAGCCGTTGCGGACCTCCCAGATCGGGAAGAGCTCCGCCAGTCGCCGCCGGTGGCGCCGGGTCAGCGGCGCGGCGACGTTGAAGAACGGGTGCGCCAGGGCGCAGACGATCTCCCGCTCGTGAAGGTATGCGGCGCAGGCCTCGACGTCGCCGGAATGCGCCTGCAGCCACCCGTGGTCTCCGGGATCGATCCCGTAACAGAGGACGTGCACCGCCTGGGGCTCGCCGGCGAAGCGGGCGGTCAGCTCCTCGGAGACGAAGCAGTCGGGACGATCGGCTAGCTCGAGGCAGCCGTCGATCGTGTCGTGGTCGGTGATCGTGACGAAGTCCATCCCCCGCCGCTTGGCCAACTCGTAGACCTCCTGCGGCGGCGTCGCACACTCCGGCAGCCCCAGCGAGCGCTGCACGCCCAGCTTCGAGAACTGCGACGCGGTCGAGTGGCAATGCATGTCAACACGGGAAGTCATCGGTGTCTCCCTATTTCGGATCGCTCTGTCACCGAGAGGGTTCGCCATCCCCGGGGCAGAGATGTAAAAAGGCGGAGAAAGCGGCTTCTTACTTCGCTCGGCGGGGAGAACTCGAGGTTGGCTCCCCCTTAGGCCAGCGTGAAACGGGTCTCGATTCGACCCCTCGTCGCCCTCACGCTCGTTGCTGCATTGACGGCCTTCATCGGCGTGCCACTCCCGAAGGACGCGCGCGACCAGCCCGAGCTTCCAGCGGTCGCACTCGAACAAGCGGTCCTCTACCGGCTCGAGGTGTCCCTGGCGGTCTTCTACGGAGGACTACTCCTGATCACGCCCGCCTTCTCGGGTCTGGTGACCGGCCGCCTGCCGATTGAAATATCCGCACGAGGGGCCAGATTTGCTGATGAAGCGGAGCAATCAGCAGAGCTCAGCGATACCTCCATACGGGATCTAAGAAAAGCAACTGACGATCTTCAAGCGGGCCTGGCGACCGCAAATCTGGAGATCAGGCTTTTGAAGCGCGGATCTGGTGACAACACGCATCCGAGAGTAGGTTCAACGTGATGACCGTCCAGGAAGAATTGGCTCTGGCCCGGCGGCTCTCAGAGGGATCTAAGTTTGTGAGCTTCGACAGCGCCCTTCAACTCGTGCGGCTCGAGCCCGCGAGAGCCCAGGAGCTGATCCGCGAACGGGAAGAAGGCGAAAAGAAGCAAGAAGAACTCAGCCAGGCCCTTCGCCGCCTCCGCGTGGCCGCCCGGGAGTTTCGCTGAACAACCGGCACCGGGCCGAGGCCCGGTGCCGGTTGGAGGAACTGCCGACCTCTCGCTAGAGAGATTCGACTGCTTTGAGGCCCGCCTGTTTGACGACCTTGGGCAGCGGCGCGAAGTCCAGCGCGGCGCCGTATTTCTGCCCGATGGTCAGGCAGTAGCGGGCGAACTGCTGGAGCGGCCCCTTCAGCGATGCATTGTGCGGAATGATCGCGTAGGTGAAGGTCGAGATCGGGTAGGCGATCGTGTCCTTCTTCGGGGGATTGGTGATGCTGATCGTGTTGCTCGAACCCAACTTCTTCACGCTCGAAGCGGCGCTCGTGATGCTGGGGATGTTCGGGAGCTCGAAGTTCCCGGCCAGGTTCTGGATCGCGGCGGCGTGGACACCGGCAGCGATCAGGTAGTAAGCCGAGATGTAGCCGATCGCACCCGGGGTTTTCACCACCGTGGCGGTGACGCCAGAGTTGCCTTTGGCACCGACCCCGGCCGGGAATCCGACGGTGGTCGCGTAGCCGACTTCGCCCTTCCAGGCGGGGCTGATTTTCGACAGGTAGTTGGTGAACGCGTAGGTGTCACCGGAGCCGTCGCTGCGGAAGACCGGGGTGATGGTCAGACCCGGCAGCTTCGCGCCCGGGTTGATCTTCTTGATTTTCGGGTCGTTCCACTTGGTGATCTTGCCGAAGTAGATGCCGGAGAGCACCTTGCCCGACAGGTTCAGTTTCTTGACGCCCGGGATGTTGAACCCGACACCGGTGGCCGAGAGGGCCCAGGGGATCTGCACACACCCGTTGCAGGCAGCAGCCTGTTCGGGCGTCAGCGGCGCATCGGAGGCGCCGAAGTCGACCGTGCGAGCGGTGATCTGGGCGATCCCGGTGCCGGAGCCGACTGCGGAGTATTTGACGGGAATGCCTTCTTTGATTTCAAAGTTGGCGATCCAGTTCCCCATCAGCGGGGCGACCAACGTCGAGCCGGCGCCCGTGATGCCGGCGGCGGAGGCAGTAGCGGTCGTCACCGACGCCGTGCCCCCCACCGCCACGAGTGCCGTGGTCAGCAGGGCAAGCAACCTATTGCGAAGCAATGCGGATTCCTTTCAGTGGATTGACGGCCGCTAGCCTCCCCAGAAAGGTTCACGAAAGTGTGTCAATTCCGTGAAAGACCTATGTAACATTTTTGTTACAGGGCGTAGTAACAATTCAGTTACAAACTCGCCGCTCTTTCTTATTTAGGCTGGTATAGATGAGCGCCTCTGCCTCTGCCGCCGCCCAGGCTCCCGGGCAAGGCGCCCGCGTCAGCCTGCTGCGCAAGCGCGCCGACCGATTCGGCGACAGGGCCATTTTCGGCATCTGCCTGCTGGCGGCCGTCCTGGCCATCGGCACGATCGTCCTCGTCGGCTACGAAATCGTCCACGGGGCGATGCCGGCGATCGAAAAATTCGGCCTCGGCTTCGTGACCAGCACCACCTGGCAGCCTAACTTCAGCAAATTCGGCGCAGGCGTGCTGCTGTTCGGGACCGCGGTCACCTCCGGCATCGCGTTGCTGCTGGGCGGCCCGATCGCAATTGCGATCGGCCTCTTCCTCACCCTGCTGGCGCCGAAGAGCATGGCCGCCGTGATCGGGCCGCTGGTCGAGCTGCTGGCCGCGATCCCCAGCGTCATCCTCGGCTTCTGGGGCCTCGTAGTGCTGGCGCCGTTCGTGCAGGAACACGTCGAGCCCTTTCTCCACCACAAGCTCGGGTTCATCCCGATCTTCGGCGAACCGCAGACCACCGGGCTCAGCGTCTTCACCGCCAGCCTGATCCTGACGATCATGGTGATCCCGATCATCGCCTCGATCACCCGTGACCTCTTCCGCTCGGTGCCGCCCGAGCTGCAGGACGGCGCCAGCGCCCTCGGCGCCACCCGCTGGGAGGTCGTACGGGGGATCATCCTGCCGACCACCTCGTCGGGCGTGATCGCCGCCTGCATCCTCGGCCTCGGCCGCGCCCTCGGCGAGGCCATCGCCGTTTCGCAGGTGATCGGCGCCGGCTCGAAGATCAGCTCGAACCTGTTCGCGCCCGGCAGCACGCTCGCCGCTCAGATCGCGCTGCAGTTCCCCGGCGCCCTCACCGAACTGCACAAAGCCGCTCTCTTCTACTGCGGCGTGATCCTGCTTGTGATCGGGCTGATCGCCAACCTGATCGCCGGCTGGATCGGCCGCCGCTTCAGCTACAGCGGAGCGGTGAACTGGTGAGCGAGGGACTGATCCCGGACCCGGCGGCGCCACTCACCCCCAGCGGCAACCTGCGGCGGCGGCGGGCGATCAGTCGGGTCGCCGAGGGCGGCGCGACCGGTGCGGCAGTGCTCGCGCTGGCAGCCCTGATTCTGGTGCTCTGGACGGTCGTCTCCCGCGGCGCCGGCGTGATCAGCCTCGACTTCCTGTTCAAGGGCTATCCCGAAGGCGTCGGCCCGATGCTGCTGGGAACCGTGGCGATCTCCATCTACGCGACGGCGATGGCGATGCCGGTCGGCGTCCTCGTCGCCCTCTACATCAGCGAGTACTCGGGGGCCAAAGGGGCGCAGACGCTGAAGCTCGCCCTCGACCTGCTGAACGGCCTGCCGTCGATCATCCTCGGGCTCTTCGCCTTCATCTTCATCGTCGAGGCACAGAAAAAGCAGTCCGGGTTCGCGGGAGCGGTGGCGCTGGCGATCATCGAGCTGCCGCTGATCGCCCGCGGCTCCCAGGAGGTGCTGCAGCTCGTCCCCAAACACCTGCGCGAAGCCTCCGACGCACTCGGCGTCGCCCGCTGGCGGGCGGTGCTGACCGTGATCCTTCCCACCGCTCTCGGCGGCATCATCACCTCGACCGTCCTCGCCGTCGCCCGCGCCGCCGGGGAGACCGCGCCGCTGATCCTCACCACCTCCGCGTTCGACCCGAAAAGCTTCTCGATCAACCCCTTCGAAGCGATGCCCAACGTCCCGACCTGGATCTACAAAGTGTCCGAAGAAGGCAGCGTCGAAGGGTTCAACGAAGCCTGGGGGATGTCGCTCGTCCTCGTCTTCATCATCCTCGTCACCGCCCTGGGGGCCCGTGCGCTGCTGGCCCGCAGCAAACGAAAGCTGAGCTCCTCATGAACAGCCGCCTCGACCTCGCCAAGATCGAAGACCCCGCGCAAGGCGATCCGCCGGTCCCCTCCCGGGTCCGCGTCCAGCCGCCCGCGGCGCCAGGCCCCACCGTTGCCACCCGGCCCACCGGCCTGACCGAGACGACGGCCGCGGTGCAGCCGCTGGCGGCGCCCGAGCTCGTCTTCGACTCCCAGCAGGTCTCAATCTTCTACGGCGCCAAGCAGGCGCTCGCCGGAGTCGATCTCGGCATCCGGCGCGGCCAGATCACGGCGCTGATCGGCCCCTCGGGCTGCGGCAAGACCACCTTCCTGCGCAGCCTCAACCGGATGAACGACTCGGTGCCGAGCTTCCGGATCGAGGGGCAGATCCTCTACCACGGCCATGACATCTACGGCTCCAATGTCGATCGGGTCGAGGTGCGGCGGCGGATCGGGATGGTCTTCCAGAAACCGAACCCGTTCCCGAAGTCGATCTACGACAACATCGCCTGGGCGCCGCGCAACCTCGGCCTGCGCCGCGGCCTCGACGAGCGGGTCGAGAAAGCGCTGCGCGGCGCCGCCCTCTGGGACGAGGTCAAAGACCGGCTCAAGGACAGCGCCCTCGGCCTCTCCGGCGGCCAGCAGCAGCGCCTCTGCATCGCCCGCGCGATCGCGATCGAGCCCGACGTCCTCCTCCTCGACGAGCCCGCCTCGGCCCTCGACCCGATCGCCACCGGCGCGATCGAGGACCTGATGCACAGCCTCAAAGGCCGCTTCACCATCGTCATCGTCACTCACAACATGCAGCAGGCCGCCCGCGTAGCCGACCGCACCGCCTTCTTCAGCCTCGAGACCGCCGGTCCCAAGCCCGTCGGCACCCTGATCGAGGTAGACGAGACCAACAAGATCTTCAGCCAACCCCGAGACCCCCGCACCCGCGACTACGTCTCAGGGCGTTTCGGCTGATCCCCGAACTGCAGGCCGCACCTGTAGGGAGGAGTGGGTGTCCCTCTCGAGACCTGGGTTGCCGGCCTCTAAGTGAGCTTCTCTCGCCGAGCGGTCTGTGCCGGCAACAGGACGCCGGCCCCGAGAGGGACACCCACTCCTCCTAGCGACAGAGTCAGTTGGACGATCATGGGCGGGAGCTGTCTTTTATGAAGCTGGGTAGATCGGCCGTCCCTTAGCTACGTGTTGTGGAGGGGGTCGGCACCCCTCCGCAGGAATGTTCGGTTCGGCGATATGCAATCTGGTGTCTGCGGCGGAGCCGCAGCATGTTCTCCCCGTAGCGGAAGCGGAGGGGAGGTCAATTCCGGAGGAGGGGTGCCGACCCCCTGTACAGCTAGACGCCCGAACCTCAGCGCTTGAGGATCTCGTTGCCTGAAACCTGGGCCAGGATCGGTTTGCCACATTGCCAGCAGAAGGTGGCGCCGGTCGAGTGGGGGGCGCCGCAGCTGTTGCAGACGCCGGCGGTGCCGGTCTGCTCCATGCGGAGGATCCGTTCCACCTCGCCGAGTTCGGCGTCGGCGTCCTGGAGGGGGACGGCGCGTTTGACGATCACCTCGACGTCGATGCTGTTGCGGACGATCATCTCGTAGACGAGACCGCCGAGGTCCCACTGCAGCTCGGCCACCTTGGCGACCAGCTGCTCGCGCCGCCGCTCGAGGTCGACGATGAACTCTTCGCCGTAGGCGGAGTTGAGCGAGGTCGGCGCGCTGCCGTTGGTCGGAGGCGCCGGTTGACTGGTCGTCTGCGAAGTTCCGCGGCGGAAGCGGGCCGGGAGCCTCATTCGAAAAAGCTCCCGTCGAATTCGCCCTTCGAGTTGCAGCCTTCGTCCTTGGGATCGCACTTGCCGCCGATTTTCTGTTCCGGCGGCGCGATGTTCACCCCTGGAGCCGGTTCATAGACTTCTTCGACCGCCTTCGTGGTGCCGCTGCTGCCGGTTTCGAGCTTCTTTTTCGCTTTTTTCTTGGTCGCCGTCGTCGGTTTGGGCGCCGCCGCGCCTTTGCCGCCGCTCGCTTCCTTGCCCCCGGACGATTTCGCGGTCGCGCCGGTGCTGCCGCCGCTGCCTTCCCCGACCGTGATCACCTGCGGCGCGGGCGCGGCCGCGTTGCTGGAGCCGCTGTCGCCAGAGCGGCCGATCAGGACCCCGACGCCGATCGCCAGGATCAAGGTGGCGACACCGGCGACCAGGGAGGCGTTGGCGGACATGAACGGGCGCCGCTCAGGGGCCGGGGCCGCCGTGGCCGCCGAGGCCTGCGCCGGGGATGGCTGCTTCGCCGACTCCATGAAGACGACCGCGTCCATGAACGGCAGGCGCGGGTCGCCTCGCCGCTGGCCGCAGGCCAGGCAGTAACGCTGGTCGGGGGCAAGGGAGGCACCGCAGTTGGGGCAGTTGTCGCCGCTCCCGGCGATCGTGTTGCGCACGGGGTCATTCTCTGGATGCCGCCCCTCCTCAATGTTGAAGAGTTGTGAAAACGATGTCACGAGGCAGGTACAAAATCTTCACAACTCCGACACGCGCGCCCCAGAGAATCGGACGCGGTGATGGGCAAGAACTGTTCGGAGTGCGGGGCCTCCCGGGCACCCGACCAGCGCTACTGCCTCAAATGCGGTGCCCGGCTCGGTTCCCTGCCCGCCGCGATCGCCGTCCAGATCCAGCGCCTGCGCAGCTTTGCGACCGGCCGGATACCAGTAGTCAAAGCCACCGCGGCCAAAGCAAAGCCCGCCGCCGACGCCGGGTCGGGCAAGCGGGGTTGGCCCTACGAACGCTCGGACTTCATGCCGTCCCCGCGCGCCGCGGCGGCGGCGGTGATCGGGATGCTCGCCCTCGGAGTGGCCCTGGGCTCGGCCGCGGACCAGCTCGCCCAAAGCGCGGGTCTGACCACGATCCTCTACGAAGAACCGGCGCCTCCCGCCGAAGAAGAACCGGCGCCTGAAGTCGCCGCCGAACCAGAAGTCGCAGCGGAAGCGTCGGGGGAAGAAGCGACCGCGGCGGCGCCACCGGCGCTGCCGATCCCCGAAGAAGCTGCGATCCCCGAAGAAGTCCCGAGCGAAGTGCCGGAAGCGCCCGCGGCGCCGATCGAAGAAGCACCGCCGGGGCTGCCGGAAGTGAAACACGTATTCGTGATCGTGCTCGGCGAAAACGGTTACGAAGAAACCTTCGGCGAAGCCTCGACCTCCAAATACCTGAAAGAAGAACTGCCGTCGCAGGGCGAGGTGCTGCCCAACTACTACGCGGTGACGAAGGGGGAGCTGGCAAACCAGATCGCGATCATCAGCGGCCAGGGCCCGACCGAAGATACCGCCGCGAACTGCCCCGACTACGCCGACATCGCTCCCGGCACCGAATCCCCGGAAGGCCAGGTCGAAGGCAACGGCTGCGTCTATCCGGCGACGACCAAGACCCTGCCAGCCCAGCTGACCGAAGACAAACTGACCTGGCGCGCCTACAACGAGGGCTCAGAGGACGGCGTCGCCGCCGGGCAGCCGACCAGCTGCCGGCATCCGGCGCCGGGGACCGAAGACCCGAACAAGGCGCCGACCGCGATCGACAGCTACGTCACCTGGCGCAATCCGTTCGTCTACTTCCACTCGATCATCGACGCCCCGGATTGCGCCAAAGAGGACGTCGGCCTGCCCGAACTCACCAAGGACCTCCAGGGAAAAGCCACTCGCTTCCCGGCCTTCGCCTACATCGCACCCGACGCCTGCCACCGCGGCGCCGAAGCGCCGTGCGAAGAAGGCGCGCCGACCGGCCCCGCGGCGAGCGAAGAATTCCTCAAGGCCGTGGTTCCGGAGATCCAGGAATCATTCGCCTACAAGGACGGCGGCCTGCTTGTCATCACCTCGGCGCAGGCGCGCCAGGGCGGCGAAGAACCGGACGCGAGCTCCTGCTGCATCGCTCCCGATTACCCCAACCTGCCGCCGCCGGAAGACCCGGAGGCAACCGCGACCGGGCCGGTGAAGGAAACGGGCGGCGGCGGCCGCGTCGGCGCCGTCCTGCTCTCCCCCTTCATCGAACCCGGGACGACGAGCGAAACCTACTTCAACCACTTCTCCCTGCTGGCGACGATCGAGGAACTCTTCAGCCTCGAAAAGATCGGCTACGCCGCCGAGCCGGCGATCACCGGCTTCGACGAATCGATCTTCAACGCCGGCGGTTAGCCGGGCGCTCAGGCGGCGACGCGCTCGGGCGAGGAGCCGTTGGCGCTGCCGTTGAGGAGGTCGAGGATGACGCCCTCGCGGAGGCCACCCTTGCCGATCTGCAGCGGCTGGCCGAGCAGGTCGGAGACCTTCTCGAGCAGCAGGACGCCGGTCGGGAGGATACAGACCCGGGTCGGGTCGAGCTCGAAGCGGCGGCCGACCTCGGCGGCGGAGTCGCCGCAGAGGACGCGGATCCCCCGCTCCAGCGTCTCGTACTCGAGCACCGCGCCGACCAGGCGGCGCAGCGAGGTGGCCGAGCCGCCGACGGCGACCGCCTGCGACGGCTGCTCGAACTTGACGCCCTTGAAGATGTCGTCGATGCGGTCGCGGATGCGGCGGATTTCCGCCGGCGAGGGCGGGTCGGAGGAGATCAGCTCCTCGGCGAGGTTGCCGGAGCCGACCGGCCAAGAGCGCACGCTCTGGACGCCGCCGCTGACGGTGCCGAGGATCACCTCGGTCGAGCCGCCGCCGACGTCGACGACGCCGACCAGGCCCTCGGCCGGATGCCCAAGGGTCTTCGTCGCGCCGAGGAAGGAGAGCCGCCCCTCCTCCTCCTCGGGCAGCACCTCGATCGGGATGCCGGCGGCGCTGCCGATCGCCTCGGCCACCGCCTCGCCGTTCGTCGCCTCGCGGATCGCCGCGGTGGCCACGGCCCGGATCTCCTCCGCGCCGAGCTCCTGCGCCAGCCGAACCTGGGTGCCGACGACCTCGCCGACTTCCTCGACTTTCTCCTCGAGGACCGCGCCCTTCTTGTCGACCGCCTTGCCGATCCGCGTGTAGGCCCGCTGCTCCATCACCTTCTTCAGCTGCCCGTCGACAGGCTCCGCCACAAGCAGCCGGGTGGTGTTGGACCCGATATCTATCGCCGCACAAAGAGTCATGGGTATCCCCCGCATGTTCCCAGGCGCCCCGGATCTCACACGGAGAGGGGCGGGCACTCCTCTAAGCGGCTTGTACTTTTTTCCCGGAAGCCATCTCGGACGGCTCAAGACGATCCTGAAAAAAGTTGAGCGTGAGGAGTGCCCGCCCCTCTCCCCTACGAGGGGTGCGAGGCGTCCTCGAACTCGCGGAACAGGCCGGTGACCACGAAGGCGACCTGCTCGCCGATGTCGACCGCGTTGTCCGCCGTCCGCTCCAGCGCCCGCGCCGCCAGCAGCATCGTCATCGCCCACTCGCGCTTGTCGATGTCGTCGCCGATCTCCAGGGCCAGCCGGAAGCAGTCGCGGTTGAGGTCGTCGACGACGTCGTCCTGACGGACCAGATCCTGCGCCATCTCGACGCTGCGCTCTTCGAAGGCGCGCTTGGCCTGCGTGATCAGCGTCTTCGTCTGCCGCCCCATCGTCAGGATCAGGCGCACCATCTCCTGGTCGGCCGGCGGCTCGTTGCCGGAGATCGGGATCACCTTGCAGATGTTCACGCACTGATCCCCCATCCGCTCGATGTTCTTCAGCACATGCAGCAGCGAGGAGATCAGCCGCAGGTCGGTCGCCACCGGCGACTGCGTCGCCAGCAGCGTGATCAGCGCCTGGTGCACCTCGAGGTAGCGGCCGTCGATGCGGTCGTCGTCGGCGACGACCAGCTGGGCGAGCTCGACGTCCTGGTGCTCGACCGCTTCCAGGGTCCGCCCCAGGGCGGCGTTGACGAGGTCGAGTCCACCGAGGGCGCTCGCCTCCAGGTTGGCCAGTTCCTCCAGGTATTCGGCGCGCGCCACTTCCGGCATCGTCTACCCCCGCCCGCCCTAGCCGAAGCGACCGCTGACGTAGTCCTCGGTCTCTTTCTGTTTCGGGTTGGTGAAGATCTCCTGGGTCGGGCCCATCTCGACCAGGTGCCCCGGCTTGCCGGTTTCGTCGAGGTTGAAGAAGGCGGTGACGTCGCTGGCCCGCGAAGCCTGCTGCATGTTGTGAGTAACGATCGCGATCGTGTAGCGGTTCTTCAGCTCGCCGATCAGGTCCTCGACCGCCAGCGTCGCCACCGGGTCGAGTGCCGAGCAGGGCTCGTCCATCAGCAGGACCTCCGGCTCGACCGCGATCGCGCGGGCGATGCAGAGCCGCTGCTGTTGGCCACCGGAGAGGCTGCCGCCGGGCTTGTCGAGCCGGTCCTTGACCTCGTCCCAGAGGTGGGCGCGGCGCAGGCTGCGCTCCACCACCGAGTCCTTCTGCGCCTTGCTCACCTTGGTCGAATTGAGGTTCAAGCCGGCAGCGACGTTGTCGTAGATCGACATCGTCGGGAACGGGTTCGGCTGCTGGAAGACCATCCCGATCAGGCGGCGCACCGCCACCGGGTCGACACGGCTGTCGTAGACGTCCTCGCCGTCGAGCGTCACCGCGCCCTCCACCCGCGCCCCGGGGGTCAGCTCGTGCATCCGGTTGAGCGAGCGCAGGAAGGTCGTCTTGCCGCAGCCCGAGGAGCCGATCAGCGCCGTCACCTTGTTCGGCTCGATCGTCATCGTCACCTCTTCGACCGCGTGGAAGTCGCCGTAGAAGAGGTTGACCCCCCGCGTCTCGATCGTCTTCGCCGGTTTCCCGGCCGAAGCGGTGACCGGCTCGGTCGAAGTGGCGCCGGACGCCCGAGCATGGGTCATCTCTCCTCTTTTCTCCGGGGCCTCGGGGCGTTTCGTGCCAGATCCCAGCATCGATCTCAGTTTCCTTCCTTCCACCTTCAGCGGATCTCGGTTTTGTACCGGCGGTAGACGAGCCGGGCGGCAATGTTGAGGATCATCACGATCGCGATGAGGGTCAGCGCGGCCGCCCACGCCTTGTCGTAGGCGACCTGTTTCATCACCCCGGGAGAGCGGTACTCGTTGTAAGCGTAGACGGCGAGGTTCTGCATGCGGCCGTTGAAGGGATCCGTGTTCATCGAGTCGACGACCCCGGTCGTCACCAGCAGCGGCGCCGTCTCGCCGACGATGCGGGCGATCGCGATCATCACCCCGGTGACGAGGCCGGCGAAAGCGGTCGGCAGGACGACCTTGGTGATCGTCTTCCACTTCGGCGTCCCCAGCGCGTAAGCGGCCTCGCGCAGGTGGTCGGGGACGATCTTCAGGATCTCCTCCGCCGAACGGATGACGATCGGAATCATCAGCACCGAAAGGGCCACCGAGCCCATCACCCCGAGGCGGATCCCCGGCCCGAGGAAGATCTCAAAGAGGGCGTAGGCGAAGAGACCGGCGACGATCGAGGGGATCCCGGTCATCACGTCGACGAAGAAGGTCAGCGCCCGGCGCAGGGGCCCTTCCCCGTACTCGTTGAGGTAGATCGCCCCCATGATCCCGATCGGAACCGAGATCAAGGTTGCGACCGCGGTGATCACCAGGGTGCCGACGATCGCGTGCGAGGCGCCGCCGGAGCCGCCGATCGCCCCGCGGGCGTCCGCGGTGAAGAATTCCCAGCTGAGGCCGGGGATGCCGCGCTTGGCGACTTCGAAGATCAGTGAGAGCAGCGGGATCATCGCCAGCCCGAAAGCGGCAGCGATCACGAGCGTCATCAGCCGGTCTTTCGCCCGCCGCGGACCCTCCACCGCGCGGGACCAAGCGTAGAGCACGATCGCTGCGAGCAGGGTGCCGAAGACGAGGGTCAGGGCCACCGTGAAGGCGCCGGTGGCGATCAGGATCGCGGCGGCGACGGCGGCTGAGCCACCGACCGCCCCCCAGGCGCCCCACGGCGGCAGGCTGCCGCCGCTGCGCTCGAGGTTGAGGCCGCTGCCGGCGTGGATCGGTCGGGAAGCGCTCTCCATCTGCCTATTCCCCCTCGTGGCGAGCGATGATCGCCCGCGCCGCCATGTTGGTCACCAGGGTGATCGCGAAGAGGACCAGCCCGGTGGCGATCAGCACGTTGATCTTCAGCCCCGAGGCTTCCGGGAATTTGAGGGCGATGTTGGCGGCGATCGTCGAGGGATTCGCCTGGCTGATCAGGTTGAAGGTGACGGCGCCGGAGACCGAGAGGATGATCGTCACCGCCATCGTCTCCCCGAGGGCGCGGCCGAGCCCGAGCATGGCGCCGCTGATCACCGAGGAGCGGCCGAAGGGCAGGACCGTCAACCGGATCATCTCCCAGCGGGTGGCCCCGAGCGCCTGCGCGCCTTCCTGCAGGCGCCGCGGCGTCTGCGCGAAGGCCTCGCGGGCGACCGCGGAGACGATCGGCAGGATCATCACCGCCAGGACCAGGGCGGCGACCAGCATCGTCCGCCCGGTCACCGAGGCGGGGCCTTGGAAGATCGGGATGAAGCCGAGCTTTTCTTCCAGCCACTTCATCACCGGGACCGCCGCCGGCCCGAGGACGAAGATGCCCCAGAGGCCGTAGATGATGCTCGGGATCGCCGCCAGCAGGTCGACCAGGTAGCCGAGCGTGAGGGCAATCCGCGGCGGCGCCACATGGGTGATGAAGAGCGCCACCGCCACCGCGAGGGGGACGGCGACGAGGGCCGCCAGGGCCCCTGCCAGGACCGTGCCGAAGGCCAGCGGCGCGGCGTAGTCGAGAAAGCTCTTGCCTTCGGGCAGTTCCGAGGCGCCGGCGGTGAGGGCCGGGAAGCCCTCGGAGAGGAGGAAGATCGCGACCCCGGCCAACAGCGCCAGGATCGTCACCGCGGCGAGGACTGCGGTGCGGGAGAAGACCCGATCGCCGAGGCGGCGGCGCCCTCCGGACGCCGCCGCCAGCAACTGGCCCGCGTTGGTCGTGGTGTCGACCGAGGCCACGCCCCTCCTAGCCCGCTTCGATCGCTTCGACCGCGGGCGTCACTTTCTTCGTCAGCGCCGAGGAGAGCGGGGCCGAGCCTGCCTGTTCGGCGGCCAGTTCCTGCCCTTCGGGGCTGACTACGTATTCGGCGTACGCCTCGACCGCGCCGGCTTCGGAGCCCGAGACGTATTCGGTGCAGGCGATGAAATACGAGACGAGCACGATCGGATACGTCCCCTGCGATTCCGTCTTGCGGTCGAGTTCGTAGGCGATCGTGTACTTGCCCGGGCTGAGTTCCTTGTCCACGGGCGACTCCTCGACGATTTTCGCCGCGGCTTCAGCCGTCGGTTCGGCCCATTCCTTGCCGACTTTGACCTGGGCGACACTGAGTTCGCCGGCCTGGCTGGCATCCGCGTAGCCGATCGCGCCTTCGCCGGCGCTCACTGCTTCGACCACGCCGGAGGTGCCGGAAGCGGCTTCGCCGCCCTTGACCGGCCAGTCGCCGCTGACTTCGAACTTCCAGACGCTGGGGACGACCTCGGAGAGGTATTCCGTGAAGTTCTGCGTCGTGCCCGACTCGTCGGAGCGGTTGACCGGGGTGATCCGGGTGCTGGGCAGTTCGACTCCCGGGTTGTCCTTCTTGATCGCCGGGTCGTTCCAGCTGGTGATTTCCTGGGCGAAGATCTTCGCCAGGGTTTCCGGGTCGAGTTTCAGTTCTTCAACGCCCGGCAGGTTGTAGATGATCGCGATCGGCGAGATGTAGTCAGGGACCTCGACCAGTTCGCCGGGAGCGCACCGCTTTTCGGCCTTTTCCAGTTCGCCTTCTTCGGTCGAGAGCGCTGCGTCGCTGCCCGCATAGGCCACCCCCCCGGAGATGAACTGTTCGCGACCGCCGCCCGACCCGACCGGGTCGTAGGAGATGGTCGCGCCGGAGTTGGCGTTCTCGAATTCGGCGATCCAGGCTTCCTGCGCCGCCTGCTGAGCGGTCGAGCCGGCACCGGCGATTTCACCTGAGACTTCGCTCCCGCCGGATCCCGAACCGCCGCCGCTTCCGTCGCTGCTGCTGGAACCGCACGCGGCAACGCCGAGGGCGAGGATCACGGCAGAGGCGATCACCACAAGCCATCTAGAGCTGGACATCAGACTCCCTTTGGATTTGTTCGACATAGCTGAGGCAGAGGCTCCCAGCGGTCGTGCCCCAGCTTGTTACTGCTGTGTGGCGGAAATGTAAAAAAGATGTAAAAGAGCCCTGCGGAGGAACTCTTTTACCCATCCGGGGAGAAGCGGTAGCCGATCCCGTTGTGGGTGTGGATCAGGCGTCGCCCGGGCAGCGCCTCCCCCAGCTTCGCCCGCAGCCGGCTGACGTAGACGTCGACTGAGCGGTCGTCGTCGCGCGACTCGCCTCCCCAGACCTCGGCGAAGAGCTCCTCGCGGGTCATGATCCGCTGCGGGTGCTCGGAGAGGCTGACCAGCAGCTGCAGCTCGCGGACGGTCAGACTGAGCGGCCGCCCGTCGACGAGCGCAGCGTGCTCCTCTGGCCTGATCTCCAGCCGTCCCATGCTCGCCGAGCATGGCCGGGCGCTTGGCGGGAGCGGTTACCCCGCCGTAAAGGTCTTGTGAACGATCTGTGAAGAGGCGTCCGGCTGTGGGGCGTCCGGCCGCTCCGCCGCCGCAGGCTCGGCGGCCACCGGGCGCAGCTCCTCTTCGACGATCCCGGCCGGTTCGGGCTCGAAGCGGTAGCCGATGCCGAAGTGGGTGTGGATGTAGGACCAGCTCGGCGAACGCTTCTCCAGCTTCTGGCGCAGCTTGCGGACGAAGACGTCGACCGAGCGGTCGCCGTGAGCCATCGCGTAGCCCCAGACCCGCTGGTAGATCTTCTCCCGCTCGAGCACCTGGCTGCGCTCCTCGGCGAGCAGGTAGAGCAGCTCGAACTCGCGGCGGGTGAGCTCGAGCGGCTCTTTGCCGACGAAGGCCTGGAAGCGGTCGGGACGGATCTCCAGCTCCCCGGCAGTGAGCGGGGCGCTTTCGACCTCGCGGCGTCCGCGGGTGTGGCGGCGGGTGACCGCCTCGATCCGCGCCATCGCCTCCTCGGGGTGGCAGGGCTTGGTCATCCAGTCGTCGACCCCGAGCCGCAGGCCGCGGACCCGCTGGGCGACGGTGGAGCGACCGGTGCAGACGACGAGGCCGAGCTCCGGCAGCATCGAGGCGATCCGGTCGAGGTAGGACCAGGCTTCGTCGCCGAGCAGGGCGGGGTCGATCAGCAGGGCGTTCAGCTTCATCGCGACGAGGTCGCGCGGCGGCACGGGTCCACTGCTGTGGCTGAGGCTCCAGCCGGCGGCTTCGGCACGTTTGGCGAGGACCGTGACGAAACCGCTGTCGGTGTCGATGACTGCGATGCGGATAGCCACAGTGTATGCACGAAGGAGGCGCAAACCGCCTGCGTTCACAGGATTTTCACGAGCGCGCGCAGGCGCACCCCGAATTTGCGGAAACGCCGGCAGCCTCGCTCACGCGAAACTGCAATCAAGCACTTCAGGGGTGCCGGATCGTAGTCTCGACTCAGAAGGTCGCCGGCCGCAAGCCGGTGGCGATGATCAGCAGGACCGCGACGCCGACCGCGTAGCGGTAGAGGACGAAGGGCCGGTAGCTGGTCGTGCGGACCAGGCGCAGGAGGAAGGAGATCGCCCAGTAGCCGGAGGCGGCGGCGGCGATCGTGCCGACGACCATCGGCCCGGCGACGCCGCTCGGCAGGCCTTCGTGGGCGGCGCTCGCGGCTTTGTAGAGGGTGGCGCCGGCGACCGCGGGGATCAGCAGCAGGAAGGAGAAGCGGGCGGCGGCGTCGCGGTTGAGTCCGAGCCAGCGGCCGGCGGTGATCGTGATCCCCGAGCGCGAGGTGCCGGGGGCCAGGGCGAGCACCTGGGCGAGGCCGACGATCCAGCCGTCGCGCAGGCCGGCGTCGCCGAGGTCGCGCCGCTCGGGCATCCGGTCCGCGTAGCCGAGCAGGGCGGCGAAGACGATCAGCTGGATCGCGATCATCCAGGGCTCGCCGAGGTGTTCGTCGATGAAGCTGGAGCCGATGCCGCCGGCCAGCACCGCCGGCACCGTGCCGATCGCGATGGCCACCGCGAGCCGCTGGCCCTGCGTGGTGATCGCCCGCTGCCGCAGCGCCTCCCAGAAGCCGCGCAGCAGCATCACCACCTCGGCCCGGAAGTAGGCGGCGGCGGCGACCAGGGTGCCGGCGTGGAGGGCAACGTCGAAGGTCTTGTTGAAGGACTCGTTTTCCTGCAGGAAGGTGTAGTCCTGCAGCCAGGGGACCAGGATCAGGTGGCCCGATGAGGAGATCGGGAGGAACTCGGTGAGGCCCTGGACCACCCCCAGCAGGAGCGCCTCGAGGTTCGACATCGGCGGGCATCTTATGCGCAGACGTCAACGCCCCTCCGTCCGCTAGATTTCCACCCGTGAAGCGCACCGTCGCACTCCTTGGCACGATCTTCGCCCTGATGATGGTCTCGGCCCCCGCGGCCTTCGCGTCCGAGGGCGTCGGCCTCGCCGGCCCGACGACGGACAAGACGGTGACCTTCTTCTGCTTCGGCGTGATCTTCTTCTTCGCCGCCCTGGTGATCGTCCTCTCGCTGATCCAGGGTCGCCTGGAGAGGCGCAAGGAGCAGCGCCGCGCCGACCTGGCTCGCTTCAACTAGCCAGAGCCTGCCGGTCTTCTTCAGGCTTCCCTACCAAGCGGATCACGTTGATCGAGCTCAGCCCTGAGGCAGTGGCGGCCTCGAGGAGCATCTGTCGGGCGGCGGTCGTTGCCTCGTTGAGACTCTTTCCCCTTGCGGAGAAGGTGACTTCCAAAACCTCTGCCACCAGATCCACCCCTACAGCCGCGCCCACCCCAGGGAAGTTGTCCTCAAAAGCTTCAAGCAACCTCATCCCGTCACAGTCCGCGTCCAGACCCGCACTCCGTCCTTCGAGCAAAACGTCGAAACGAAATTCCATCATTTCCCCTTCCATTCGAAGCCGAAGTGTCTCATCCGAGACAAGGCATTACGGAGATTTCGCCAGTCGCTCGGGGTCTTGTGCAGGCTCTCCGAATGGACTCCGCTCGGGTCGTAGAGCATGTAGCCCTTCTTGGTCTCCTTCACGCGCCACCCCTGCTTCTTCGCGGCCTTGACCAGCTCCTTAACTTCCCTTTGCGGATTCGACACGCACGGCTAAGCCGTGAGCGACGCATCCTCTCCCCCTGAAGCGGGACTTACGACAACCGGAAGCCGCTCAGTAGGCGTTTCTCGGCTTCGCCCTCGATCTTGGCGATGACTTCCACCTTGCCCTCGAGCGGGGTGTCGCGGATCTTGGTCGCGAGGAGGTCGTCGACCTGGAAGATGCCGGCGGAGTTGTTGAGCTGGATCTCGATCTTGATCGGGCGGTCCTCGCCGGACTCGATCCGCACCTCGTCGATCGCCGCGGCGGAGATCGAGTGGATGCCCTCGTGGCCTTTCTCCAGCGGAATGCGGGTGCGGCCCTGGGCCATGTCGAGGGCGTCGGCGACGCGGACGACTCCGGCCTCCAGCGTGTAGGGCTCGCCGCGGCGGCGGTGCCCGATGATCGCGTGGAGGATCTCGGAGGCGACGACGGTGCGCTCGGGCTGGCGGTAGGCGTCGGCGAGAAGGCGGTCGAGGGCGCCGTTGGCAAGGAAGAGCGAGTAGGCCTCGTGGTCGACGCGGTGGATCGACATGCCGACGTCGTGGAGGAGGGCGCCACCGGCGACGACGACCTCCGCGTCGCGGTCGCGCATCCCGTGATCGGCGACCATCGCCGGCTCGACTCCTGCCCGGACCAGCAGGCGCAGCAGCCGCAGGGCGACGTTGAGGACGATCTGCATGTGGACCCAGGAGTGGTCGGACATCCCGAGCCGCTCTGACTGGACCTGGGTCATGTACCACCAGGCTCGTACCTGCTCGTCCTCGTTCACGGCCTCGAGGAAGCTCTCCAGCTTGCGGTTGCCCCGCGTCGGCACCCGTACCCGCGCCTCCGCGATCGCCTCTTTCGGAAGCTTTCGAGAAGGGCCGCCGGGATCAGGCGCTGGGACCCGCTCCTCGCTCATAGCCACGGATCGTAAGCGAGCCGGAGGCCTCCCTCCCGCGGGTGGCGACGATCGGGAGGACTCTCCCGGTAGGGAGAGCCCCCGATCGGAGACAGGACCCGCGGGCCTGGGCCCTCGTCCCTAGCCGCAGACGGGCCAGGGGCTGGAGCCGGCCGATGCGTAAAGGAGCGCGGCGCGGTAGTTCTGCTCGGCGACCGACGCGGCGGCGGGGTCGCCGCTGCCGCCCATCGATTCCCAGGTCCCGTAGTCGAACTGGTAGAGGCCGCGGTAGGTCCCGTCGGAGGAGACTGCGGTCGGGTCGCCGCCAGACTCGCAGGAGGCGATCTCTTCCAGGGTCGAGAGCGAGACGCCTCCGGGCAGTTCGGCGAACTGCTCTTCGCGTTCGCGTTCCCGCTTGCGGGCGGCGGCGCGTTCTTCGTCCCGGATGTCGTGGGCGATCGAGTGGACGAGCCGCTGGAAGCGCTTGACCGGCCGCTGCAACGGCGCGATCGGCACAACGCGGGCCGGTGCGACAGCGGGCGAGGAAGACGAGGCGCCGCCGCCGGCCGCAAGCGCAGCAGCCGGGAAGGAGAGAAGGATGAGCAGGATCCAAGTGAAGTATTTGCGTTTTGTGAGCAAGCGCGAAACCGTGAGGGTTCTCGTCGCTCTCATGTGTGGCCGGCATCACAGAGGCCAGGGCGTTTGCAATAGCTGCCACTAGCTCAGGCACAAGCCGGCAGCGCCCCTCGCGTGACGTGATCGCGATCTTGCGTGTGGCAGGCGCGAGGGGGATGCCCTCACCAGACACTCAACTGCGAGCCATTGGCGAGCAGTGTCTGGTGAGGGCATCCCCCTCGCGCCCCTTTCAAACGGCTTTCGCAACCAGCAGCCGCAGGTCCGGCAGCGTCCGGAACGACTTCACGTCGGGGCTGCCGTAGCCGCTCTCGCGCAGCCAGCCGGACACCTCCTCGACCGTGTAGGTGTCGGCGCCGGAGGTGAGGTGGAAGAAGAGACCGAGGATCGAGGCGGTGTTGGCCTGCTTGCCGCCGGCGCGGTCGTAGAGGTCGAGGACCGCGAGCGGCGCGCCCGGCCGCAGGACGGCGCGGATGCGGGCGAAGAGGGCTCGGATCCGCTCGGGCGAGAGGTGGTGGATGATGTTGAAGGCCATCGCGCCGTCGTAGTGGCCTTCGTAGTCGACCTCGAACATGTCGCCGACCAGGTGGCGGACGCGGTCGCTCATCCCCGCTTCGGCGACGATCTGCTCCCCCACCCTGGCGCTGCCGGGCAGGTCGACGATCGTCGCCCGCAGCCCCTCGTGGCGGCGGCAGAGCGCCATCGAGTACTCGCCGTGGGCGCCGGCGACGTCGAGGACCGAGTGCGCCCCTTTGGCCAGCGGGATCGCCTTCGCCACTTCGGCGCTGGAGAGCCGCGCCAGCTGGTACTGGCCGCGGATGTAGGAGCGCCAGTAGGGGTGATCGGCGTCTTTGGCGTGCAGCTCGGCGTGGCTGCCGTCGCGGACCAGGTCCTCCAGGCGCGCGTACCAGTCCCAGTATTCGGCGGTGTCGGCGAGGAAGTCGCCGAGGTAGGTATCCGAGCGCGGGTCGAGCCAGGGCCGGCCGCTCTTGGTCATTTCGTAGCGCCCATCGGGATTCTGGCGGACGTGCCCGAGCGAGGCGATCACGTCGAGGACGCGGGCGGTCCCGGTCGGCTGCAGTCCCAGGTGCTCGGCCAGCTCCCCGGACTCGCGCGGGCCCTCGGCCAGCGCCGCCAGCATCCCGGTCCGCTGCGCGACCTGCAGGCAGCGGGCGACCGGCATCGCGAACATCGCCTCGCCGATCGGCGTCGGCAGTTTGCCCAGGAGCAGCCCGAGGCGCTCGACGGGACCGTCTGGCACGGCGGCAATCCGCATCGATCCCACCCTATCCGCGATCATCGGCGCATGGGAGAGGCGCCGACCTCACGACTGCTGCTGGCCTGCCCCGACCAGCCGGGCCTGATCGCCCGCGTCAGCGGCTTCCTCGCCGAGTCGGGGCTGAACATCGTCGACGTCGACCAGCACTCGAGCGCCGAGGGCCGCTTCTTCATGCGGATGGTCTTCGACCGGATCCCGGAGGCCGAGCGCGAAGTGCTGGAGCTGCGCTTCGCCCGCGAGATCGGCGGGCCGTTCGCGATGGACTACGGGTTCCACGAGACGGGACGAAGGCGTCGGGTCGCGGTGATGGTCTCGCGCGAGGACCACTGCCTGTCCGACCTGCTCTGGCGCTGGCGCAACGGCGACCTCGGCGGCGAGATCGCCTGCGTCGTCTCCAACCACCCCGACCATCGCGACCAGGTCGAGGCGGTCGGGATCCCCTTCCACCACATCCCGGTCGAGCCGGCGACCAAGACCGAGGCCGAGCGCCGCATCCTCGACCTTGTCGACGGCGTCGACCTGCTGGTCCTCGCCCGCTACATGCAGATCCTCTCCGAGGACTTCCTCCACTCCCTCGAAGTCCCGGCGATCAACATCCACCACAGCTTTCTCCCCGCCTTCGTCGGCGCCGACCCCTACCACCGCGCCTACGAGCGCGGCGTCAAGCTGATCGGTGCCACCGCCCACTACGTGACCGCCGAGCTCGACGCCGGCCCGATCATCGCCCAGGACGTCGAGCCGGTCGACCACCGCGACGAGGTCGCCGACATGATCCGGATCGGCCGCGACATCGAGCGCCTGGTCCTCGCCCGCGCCGTAATGGCGCACCTGGACGACCGCGTCCTCCTCGACGGCGACCGCACGATCGTCTTCTAGCCGATGTTGCCGCCGGGATCGAAAGCGCCGGCTGCTGTGCAGGCGGTGCGCTACGCGCGCAACCCGCTCGGGTTCCTCTCCGGCGAACAGCGGCGGTTCGGGGACATCTTCACGGTCCGTTTCCCCTTCTTCGGGCGGATCGTTTACGTGACCCGACCCGACTTGGTCAAAGCCGTCTTCACCGGGGACCCGGCCGACTTCCATGCGGGCGAGGCGAACGCGACCGTGCTGGAGCCGGCGCTGGGGCCGAACTCGGTCCTCACCCTCGACGACGAGCCGCACATGCGCCAGCGCAAGCTGCTGCTGCCGCCGTTCCACGGCGATCGGGTGGAGCGCTACCGCGAGCTGATCGTCGAGATGACCCGCAGGGAGATGGAGAGCTGGCCGGTCGGCGAGCCGTTCGCGCTGCGGCCGCACACCCAGCGGATCACCCTGGCGGTGATCATGCGCGCCGTCTTCGGCGTCCACGACGAGGAGCGGCTGCAGCGCTTCGAGCGGCTGATCGACGACTTTGCCAAGCGGGTCGGCGTCATCACCTCCTTCCCGATGCTGCGGCGCAACCTCGGCCCCGGCAGCCCCTGGCCGCGCTTCCTGCGCTCGCGTGCGGCGCTCGACGAGTTCATCTACGAGGAGATCCGGCTGCGGCGGGCCGAACCGGGCCACGAGGAGCGCGACGACGTGCTCTCGCTGCTGATGAGGGCGCGGGACGAGGACGAGCAGCCGATGAGCGACCAGGAACTGCGCGACGAGATGGTGACCGTGCTCGGCGCGGGCCACGAGACGACGGCGACCGGGCTGGCCTGGGCGGTCGAGCGGCTGGTCCGCAACCCGGCGGCGCTGGCGAAGCTGCGCGAGTCGCTGGCGGCCGGCGACGAGGAGTACCTCGGGGCGACGGTCAAAGAGACGCTGCGGGCGCGGCCGGTGATCGTCGACGTGGCTCGCAAGCTGAAGGCGCCGGCGACGATCGGCGGCTACGAGCTGCCGGCCGGGCAGTTCGTCCTGCCCGCGATCGCCGCGCTCCACTATCGAGAGGACCTCTTCCCCGAGCCGGAGGAGTTCCGCCCCGAGCGCTTCCTCGGCGGCAAGGCTGACAACTACGCCTGGATCCCGTTCGGCGGCGGCGTCCGCCGCTGCATCGGTGCCGCCTTCGCCGAATACGAGATGCGGACGATCCTGCGCGAGTTCGTCGAACGGGCCGAGCTGCGCCCGGTGGACCGGAAGCCAGAACGGGTCAAGGTCCGCAACATCACTCTGGCCCCGGCTCGCGGGACGCGGGTGGTACTGGAGCGCTCACTCGCCTAAATCCTCGAACTGCATCAACTTCTACACCCAGCAGAAGTACAAGTTGATGCAGTTCGGGTTAGACGGTGGACTCGGCTGCGGCTTGGGCTTGCTCCCACTCCGCGTACAGCTCTTCGACCTCGGCCTTTGCCTCGGCGTGTCGTTTGGTCGCCCGCTCGACCCGGCCGGGGCTCGACCAGGCCGCCGGGTCGGCGAGCTCGTCCTCGAGCGCCTGCAGCTTCGCCTCTGCCCGCTCGATCCGCTGCTCCAGCTTCGCCGCCTTGCGCGCCGCTTTCTGCGCCGGCTTGGTAGCGCTGTATTTCTTGCTGCCGCCTCCGCTTGACGCTTTCGCCGCCGCGGCCGCTTCGGAGTCGCGCTCGTCGCGCCGCCGCTGGTACTCGGCCCAGCCGCTCGGGTGGCTGGTCAGCCGGCCGTCCTCGCAGACGAGGGTGCGGCTGCCGACTGCCTCCAGCAGCGCCCGGTCGTGGGAGACCAGGAGCACCGAGCCCTCGAACTCGGTCAGCGCGTCCTCGAGCGCCTCACGGCTCTCGATGTCGAGGTGGTTGGTCGGCTCGTCGAGGATCAGGACGTTGGCGCCGGAGGCGACGAGAATCGCCAGCGAGAGCCGCCGCTGCTCGCCGCCGGAGATGTCGGAGAGCTGCTTGTCGACCTCGGCCCCGGAGAAGAGGAAGCCGCCGAGGAGCGCCCGCGACTGGTTCTCGTTCAGTCCCGTCTCGCGCTTGGCGGCGTCGAGGATCGTGCCCGAGCCCGCCGCGGTGTCGGCGTGCTGGGAGAGGTAGCCGATCTTGACGTTGTGGCCGAGGCGGATGCTGCCGGTTGCCGGCTCGCGCTGCCCCGCCAGGGTCTCGATCAGGGTCGTCTTGCCGGCGCCGTTGGGCCCGACCAGGACGACGTGTTCCTCGCGCTCGATTTCGAGGTTGGCGCCGGCGAGCAGCGTCCGCCCCGGCACCTCGAGCGTCCCGTTGACCAGTTTCAGCACCACCCGCCCCGGCCGCTCCGGCGGTTTGAAGTGGAAGCGCAGGTTGCGGGTGTCGCGGCGTTCGGCGCGCGGGCCGTCGCGCTTCTTCTTCTCGATCTGTTTGACCCGCGACTGCGCCTGGCGCGCCTTCGTCGCCTTGTAGCGGAAGCGCTCGACGAAGCGCTCCATCCGCGCGATCTCCGCCTGCTGGCGCTCGATCGCTTTGCCGAGGGCGATCTGCCGCGCCGCCTGCTCCTGGCGCCAGGCGTGCCAGGGGCCGGCGAAGAAGCGGGCGCGCTGCGCCTCCAGCTCCAGCACCGAGGTGCCGACCGCCTCGAGGAACCAGCGGTCGTGGGCGACGAGGACGACGGCCGAGTCGAGGTCCACGAGGTAGCCCTCCAGCCACTCCAGCGAGGGGATGTCGAGATGGTTCGTCGGCTCGTCGAGGAGCAGCAGGTCGGGGCGGGTGGCAAGGGCGCGGGCGAGCGAGGCGCGGGTCAGCTCGCCGCCGGAGAAGGTCGTGAGCGCGCGCCCGGCCTGCTCGTCGTCGAAGCCGAGCCCGCGGAGGACTTCGAGGACGCCGTCGCGCCAGCGGTAGCCGCCGCCGGCTTCGAGCCGCTGCTGGGCGGCGGCGTAGGCGCGCATCGTCTCCTCCTCGCCGTCGCCCATCGCCGCCTCGAGGCGCGCCAACTCGGCCTCGGTCTCGAGCATGTCGGTGCGGCCGGAGAAGACGTAGTCGCTGAGCGTGGCCTGCGAATCGCGCGGCGGCCGCTGATCGTGGAGAGCGACGCGGGCGCCCCGCTGCACGCTCAGCGAGCCCGCGTCGGGCGCCAGCTCCCCCGCCAGCACCCGCAGCAGCGTCGACTTGCCGGCGCCGTTGCGCCCGGAGAGCGTCATTCGTTCGCGCGGCTCCAGCTTGAAGCCGACGTCTTCGAACAGCAGCTTGCCGCCTACGTAGACGTCGAGGTTGGTTGCGGTGGCGATGGCCATATGTCTTCAAGGTAGGCGAGAGGCCCGGGGGAGGGGGTCCCGCGGACAACAGCGGGGAGGGTCCGCGGGACCCCCTCCCCCGGCCCTGCCGACGGTTACGGCGGCTGATTGCCTAGCCGTACTTGGAGGTGAGCTGCTCGATCGTCCCCATGGTGCGGATCGTTCCTGGGCCCAGAGCGCGGTCGACGGCCTTCAGGTCGAGGTCCGATTCGCTGATCCCGCCGCTGGGGAGCCAGTAGAGCTCGCGGCCCTCGATTGCCAGAAGGTCCTCGTCCGTCGCCTGGGCGAGAGCCTTCTTCTTCGCCGCCGCGCTCGGTTTCTTCTTCAGCAGCGAGACCTGGAGCTTGCCCTTCGACTTTTCGACGTGCTTCGGCTCGAACGGCTGCTGCGCCGCGATCGCTGCCACCTCCTCCATGTTGCGGAGGAAGACCGGGACGTCGTAGCCGAGCCGCTGGTCCAGCTCGATTTCGACCCGCTGCGCGAGCTTGCTCTCGCTCTCGCGGCCCGGGTCGGAGAAAACCACGTTGCCGCTGGCGCGGAAGGTCGACGCCCGCTCGAACGCCATCTCCTCGAAGTGGCGACGCAGCTCCTCGTTCTTGATCCGGCGGCCGCCCAGGTTCATCCCCCGCAGGAAGGCGACGTAGCGGCTCATGCCGCGACCCTAGTGGGCGGCGCCCTGCCGTGGCCGGCGGCGGCGCCTGCGAACCGCCCGCACCCGCGCGGCGTCGGCGAGCAACCTCGAAAGCGCCTTGTCCCGCTGCCACTCCGCGGGGGTGCGGACGCCCTTGGTCTTGTTGCACCGGCGACAGGCGGCGACGAGGTTGCTCGGCGCCGTCGCGCCTCCCCGCGCCCGCGGCGCGACGTGGTCCACCTCGGTCGCCTCGCAGCCGCAGTAGCGGCAGGTCCAGCCGTCCCGCTGCAGGACCGCACCGCGCAGCAGCGGGTGGATACGCCGCTGGGCGGGATCGCGCGCGGCCGGATCCCAGTGCAGAAGTGGATTTGAGAGATCGGGATGCATTCGCTGAACTGCAGCCCCTGCCGATCTGCTCTGCAATTCCTGGAACCCACCCCGAGGGAAATGGTTTCGCTCCCACGCCGGATCTTTATCTGATCCTTCGCTCCTCGAAATCCTCGGCCACGGCAGCCAGCTCGGCGAGGGTGATGCCGAGACCGACGGCGATTCGCCGTGCCGTCGCCCAGCGCGGGTTGCCCTTGCCTTTCTCCAGGCGGGAGACCTGGCTCGGGTCGAGCCCGATGCGCCGCGCCAGGGCGCTCTGTGTCAGTCCCTTCTCGGTCCGCAGTTTGCGCACCGCCCAGGCGAGGCCGCGCTGTGGTTCCCTGCCACTTGCCATTCCGGCAGCTAATGCGTTCCGGGCGCTCAGTTCCACAGAGGGGAGCGCAAGTACTCGCAAGAGAACAGGCCGATCCCCCATGCGGGCTCGGCCTGCGTTTGATGGAGGCGCCGAGATTCGAACTCGGATCCGCGGACGCGGTGCGAGGGTGTCTACAGGTTTAGCCGGCGCTTGATTCTCGTCTCCCGGGGTCCGCGCCGGCGGGCACTGCGGGAGATAAAGCCCCTTCGATGTTCCCTGGCGAGCGGGGCGATCCGCCGGGGTGAGCCCACTTCTGAAGCCGGTGCCCCTCCCCGTGGGCGAGGGAGGACCGACTCTCACAGCGCTTAGCTTCTAACTAAGCG